>Ga0208899_1002930_pt1 | contig 11158 bp, 24 predicted proteins | sample VirMetDEL_Nov_24_FD_184518 | JGI IMG/M metagenome (GOLD analysis project Ga0208899, IMG submission 184518) | Aqueous microbial communities from the Delaware River and Bay under freshwater to marine salinity gradient to study organic matter... | ecosystem: Environmental > Aquatic > Marine >...
AACTGCAAAACTTTTTATATTTTGTTTAAGTTTTGGGCCTTTGTCAGGATCAACCCATTCAGGTAGTCTTTGAACCATAATCTCTTGCTGTCTGCCAAGTTCTTCTTGCCATTTAGCTTCATGCTCTTGTTGTTGTTTGTATTGAAGATTTTTTTGTTCATCTTCAACTATTCTTTTATTATCCTGAAGTTCTCTATATTGATCTCTTTTCAACATATATTCAGTTGGATCTTCTTCCTTGAGTTTAGTCCAGTCAGTTTTTGCAAGTTCATTTATTTTAGAATCTGCCTGAGTGTTAAATTGTTCAAGTTGTGATAAGTAACGCTGTCTTTCTTGTTGAGTCGCAGCTAATTCTTCATCAGCTTTTTTGCGTTGCTCTGCCAATACTTGACTTTTTCTTGTGTAATCAGCTTGTCTACTGTAACCAGCTTGAAGTTCATCGAGAGTAACCTCTACATCTTTACCATCTACTTTAATGGTGTATGTGCCAGGTGTCTGACTTTCTTCTATTTGGTCTTGGTCTACTAAATCATCAGCAGATAATCCATCAGGATTACTTGCTTCTGTTTCAACTGATTCGGACTCCATGTCCTGTGCAGAAACTTCTTCCGTTGCTTCTGTTTCTTCTTGGTCTTCTTCGCTTTGCTCCGTTGGAGTGCTCATCATACCTTGAAGTGCTGCTTGTGCTGATCTTACATCAGTTACAGGCACACCACGATTAGTGGATTCTTGTACAGGGATATCATCTTTTGCCATGACTATTTACCTCCCTTTAATTCGTTTTCAACTATCTTTCCATTTTCCATAGTATTAACAAGAACATTTTGAGCTGTTAAGACTCCTCTTAATGAAAAATATAAAGATTCTCTTTTACTAGATTCTTCTATCTCTGTTCTTATCCATTGTTGAAAAATATCATTTTGGATAACTTCATAAGATTTTATCAATAGAGGGTCTGTTAATAACCTCTCAGCATTTTGTCCTTCTTTTATTGCACTGTCTTTATCTGCCATTGTCTTCTCCTATTTGGTTGATTCTATCCACAAAGTCTGTGGTTATAGTTTTTCTCCCAGCGAGATAACCCTGAATATCATTCCTAGGAATAGATGTTTTCAAGCATACCTCATTTATTGAAAGTCGATATTTCAACATTAGTTGTTGTAATTCTGTATTTGTAAGTTCTGATTTTATATCAAATTTAGACAATTTATCCCTTCTTCTTTTTCTTTTTAGGAAATCCAGCTTTCATATTTGCATAGGCTTTTTTAGTTATAGTAGATTTCTTTTTACTTCTACTTGTACCTGCTTTCTTCCTTTTATTTATGTTTGCGTATAAACTCATTTGCCTACCTTTTTCATTGCTAGTTTATGTGATTGAGTAAAAGTCTTTCCCTTGTTCATTTCTTTACGCATAAAGGCCATATGCTTTGCAGTATGATGAACCTTATGTTTTGCAAGAGTTGCTTTTTGTAATTTAGTTAACATTTACCCTTTTTCTTTTTCTTTTTCATTGGTTTATTTCCGTACATTATAATAACCTCAATAAGTTTGTAAATTTATCTGTTGCTAATACAAAAATAACTATAGCTCCATAAGCTATATACTTAAATCTAAAGACTTCTATTTTTACATCTCTCATATCTTTTTCAATATGTTGTAAATGGTTATTTTTAATATCATAGATATCTTTTTTAATAAGTTCTATTTCTGTATTTAACTCGTTTAAATCTTTCATGCTAGTGGTAATTTCTTTCTTTTAGGGTAAGTATTTAAAGCTATTGCTACAGATTGTTTCTGTGGCTTACCTTCTTTCCTTAACATCTTAATCTTCTTAGAAACTAATTTGTTTCTTTCAATTTTTCCATGACCTGAGTATTTAGGATATGCCATTAGCTTGGCCCTATTCCAACAGGTCTATTTTGCACAGCTTCTAATGCAAGTTCTTGTTCGTTTAACTCAAGTTGAGATTTCTTAATCATTAACTCTTGCTGTTTAAGAGCAAGGTTGATTGCAGCTTCTTCTTGTTTAAGTTTTAACTCTTGTGCTTTAAGTTGCGTTTCAATTTCTAATTCTTGAGCTTGTAGTTGTAGTTTTTGTAATTCTACTTGTGCTTTTCTTTGCTCTACTTTTTCTTCTAGCGTAGGTTCAGGTGGTGGTTTAGGTGGCATCATCTGTGGATTAGATATAAATTGGTCTGCATTTTTATATCCTGATTGTGCTATAAATTCACTTACTGCATTGTATATATTTTGTGGTGTAACGAGTGATCCCATTCCACCATTTTGTATTAACCCTTGTATTATCTGCATAATAGAACCCATTGTTTGAGTCTTAGCTGATTGACTACCACTGCCAACTCCTACATTAACAGTACAATTTAATTTTTCTTTCCAACGAGATACATCTATAGGTACAAACTTACCATTAAGATAAGCTATTTTCTGTCTATCTTCATATCTTTGTACTAGGGCATATATGCTCCTAAATAGGTCTTTAATGCCTGTTTCTGCAAACATACGTGCTATGAGCTCAATCCTTTGCATAGAGGACTCTGTCGCTGCTGATATTGCCCCTGAAGTAACGTGTGAAGTTAATACATCTGGATTTAATCCTTGTGTCATCTTAGATACACCACTTCTTTCTTCTCTAATACCATCTAGGTATTGAACCATTTGGAAAGCATAAGGTTGTATTTGTGGGGTAGGTAAAGCTGTAACAGCTCCTGGTGCTCTCATTCTAACGATTCCACCTGGCTTAGAAGATAATAGATCATCTAATTCAACCTGTCCTGCTAATACTGCATATCTTGCATTGTTAGTTAAATACATATTATCAAGAAGATTTCTCATGATAGTAGATTTAATTAACTGAATATCTTGTACTGTATCGGCAATACTCATGCCATGAAACTTGTGAGGTATCGGTAGTGGGCAGATAGTTGAGAAAGGAATTGAATCAATCTCCTCATTATCCAGTATTATATTACCACCTTTAGTAATCTTTCTTAACTCTGCTATACCATCGCCATCGTAGTCAAGATGTATATAACATTCTTCTAACCAAACTTTTCTTGATGGGCCACTACCTTCGTCTGCTGGTAATGAATCATCATCAAAACTAAATCTTGCTATTCTTTCCTCGTTTAATTCAGCATTTGACTGTGTATAACTAGGTAATTCTTCTATAAGAGATTTAGGATATCCCTCTAAAATTAAATCCGATACTGACTTTTTAACTCTATGACATACAAAACTAGCATCTTCTACTGAAGTAGCCCTTCTTGATATTAAAAATTCTTCAGGTGGTACAGATACTACCTTAACTTGTCCATCTATTTTAGTTCTTTTTACTTTAACATCGTGTTCAACAACTTTGGGGCTAATTAAAGTTCCATAGTCATCAACCTGTTGTTTCTGAATTATAGTTTCTGTGTGTTCTACAACTTCAAGATCATCATTTGCTAGGATTGATTGATACTCAATCTCAGTTAGGTTCTCGTATGTTTCGTGAGATACCTCTTTTTTTTCTTCCCAGAAATGTTTAATAACTCCAGTCTTACTTATCAAAGCATCTTTAAAGGCATCGTACAAGACCTTAAAGCCGTTATTTTGCTTATTAAAGACATAGTTAACATAGTCGGTAGCTTGTTGTGCCATTTCGACATCTTCAGGGCCTTGTGGCTCGAACTCAGCGACATTGTTATGTGTAGTAAAAATACGCATAAGGCTAGGCATAATGTATTCGATAGTATCTCTAACATCAGTTGTAACAATCTCAGAACGACCTTCTATCTCATTACCGAAAGGTTCTCCGAGATAATACTTCATAGCATTTTCTCTTTGTTCTGAAAGCTCAGTATTAAAATCGCCTGAAGCAGACTCTATCTCATTACTCAGTTTCGATGCTAATTCATCATCGGTCATCTTTTTAGCCATTTATTTTCCGTACCTTTTTTTAAACATCGAAGCTGCTGACATTCCAGCAGAAGGGTATTTGTCTATAAGTTTACCTGCTGGTGTTTTTCTGCTTACTTTCTGAATCATAGAAAGTCCAGGTAAACCACCTAGTTGTTTAAGTAATGGGTGTTTTTTTAATAATTGGTCTAGTAAAAGCATAATTTTCTCCTTACACGACTGCGACATCAGGGCCTAATCTACCCTTGGATTCCCAGCGTGAATTTTTAGTTGTTGAATGTCTTAGACTCAATGCAGCATATCGTGTAGCCGACATTAAGTCATCTTTAAGTTTAACTAGCTTTCCATCTTTACGATGATACATACGATACTCCTCAAACCAGTCATAAAGGGTATTAAATACTTTAAATCTTCCAGACTCCATTCTATCTAGCATGTCCATAAGTCCTGTTTCTACACTGTTTCCACCCTTTTTCTGCCCTAATGCAGGAGGATTTTCAAAGTGAAAGGGTAACATATTGACATAAGCATCTCTGTATTGCTCGGCTAGGGTAACACCACTTCCTTTATCGTGTTGGTATCCATCGTGTGGCCATACTATAGGAATCCAGTCAGAGCCTTCTCGTTCATTGATGTGTGATCCATGATAACTCGGTATTTGTTTAGCCATTCGATAACAGTCATAAACGTATACAATGTCTTTATCTCTATCCCAAGCTATCCATACCACTGCTGTAGGGTGGTCATATCCAAAATCTATTGCTGCAATCCTTGCAAAATGAGGGGGTATGGTAAAAGGTTCTATAGCTAGATTATCCTCATCTATAGGAAATACTAGCCCTGATCCTATCATTGGTATGCCTTTTGACCTCATCTCCCTCTCATGAGCTGGTAAGGCTTGTAAAATCTGTTCTTTCATATCATCGGTTAGGTGTTCGGCATCTTCCCAGCCTGCTGTCAACAATGACTGTCCTGGTCTTAGATCAGAGGTAAAATTCTGTACTACCTCAGTCATACCTGATTCAGGAGTAAAGGTCATATAGACTTGTCCTCGCCTGTCTAGTGTTCTAGTAATACATTGTGAGTAGATATCTTGGGGTGGTTCTTCATCTAGCCAAATAAGGTCTAAACTCTCCCCCATAAATTTTTCACTACCTTGTTCATAAGCCTTAAAGGCAACCCTAGACCACCCACCTGTGCTGTGTTTTACAAGTACCGAGGAATGTGCGTTAGGCACACCTGGTTTCCTTGTGGTTTCGCCAATGAGATGTTTAGGGATAGATCCTTTCCCTTTATCTCTGGGGTTGTCTGGTTGCCCAAATAATTCTTTTTGACAGATGTCTCTTGTGGTTTCATTAGAAGCTCCACATACCCAGGATTTAATGGGCTTATCGAACTTCTTACCTTTCCACCACTTAGGGTACAGTCCAGTTAGATGAGCTGCCATTTCCATAGCACCTACATACGACTTACCTACTCTGTTCGCTGCCATAAGAAGTCTTTGATTGGCATCAACACCTGCTTTATGGAATCTTTCTTGAAAGGCGTAGGGTTGGTAGTAGTTTAATCTGTTTTCCTCTTGTCGCTTGTTTAGCTCCCTTAGGATATGTTGTGCTCGTTCTCTAGACATAATACTCCACCTCTAATACTATATGTTTTTTTTAACATTGCAAACCAAATCGCCCTATCTTGTGTTTTATTTTATTAATACCCCAACATAGTGTGTTTATGAATATATTTTATTAGTATTGATATTTCCCACCATAGCAGGAATGGAACTATATATATATTCTCGTGTGCCTGTGGGGGGTTGCCTTTCTCTAATATAATAATATTCTAATCAATGACTTTCTAATATTATTATTTTCTTATATAACAATCTTTATTATTCATATATAGGCTTTATGGTTTCTTATCTGCTTTTATAGGGAATAAAAAGTGTATGGCTATGTACTATTATTTCTCTAATCTGATATTGATACTTACCAGGCTTACACAAACTATATATATCTTATATCTCTTTACAGATACACGCCCTTGAATCCTTTCTTTAAGTGGCGAATCCTATATATAGCTTGATATTGTCTAATTACTAGCTAATTAAAGATCTTTAGTTATTAAGTGTTTATATATAGCAATATATGGCTATTGGTTATCCTTTGGTTGCCGAATCTGATATTAGACTAATATAATCATAAATATATATAGAAATATTTATTTACTTATTCTTTAAAGTGTTTAAAATCTATAAGTAATGGAATAAATGAACGTACATTATGTACATAACAAAAGAGGATATTATGAAAGTATATATTAAAGAAATAAAAAACATTGAAAAACAGTTAAATGTTTTATATGAGTTAGTTGATAGTGGACTAGTAGACAATGAAACCTTTTTAAATGTATGTGTTAATAATGGTCTGACTAATGATGATATTATTAATATGATTAATTTAGAAGCATTAACAATATCTAAAGATGAATTAATAGAGATGATTGATTCATTAAGAAAGTAAATTAATTTAAAGGAATGATTAATAGCACATGGATAGTGCGTATATAGGAGTTAGATAGATATGAATATAAAAGATTATTATAAATATGGTGAGATAAAAGAGTATTTTGATGATTGGTTAAAAGAGCGTTATGAATCCAATGAAGATTGGATCAATGAAAATATTGATGACTTACATCACTACGCTTTTAATGAAGATTATTACATTATAGGTAGATATCAAGCTAAAGAATGGCTATCTGATAAAGTCTTTAACGTTATAAACATTATTAAAGAATATGAAAATATGCACTTTGGCGAGGTGAATACAGATTTTTCAGAGCCTGAAAGCGTTGTGAATATGTATGTTTACATTGTAGGCGAATATATTGTAAATGATTATATTGAATCTTTAGAGGTAAAATCAGCATGAATATATTAAAAGATAATAAAGAAACTATAAAATATCTTATATCTGAGATAGATAATAATAAAATAGTTACTAGAAATGGAACTGTATTTATTAAGAATGTTTCAGAGCATAAGATTTTAACAGCAACACTAGACTATATAAGAGGTAGACAATGGATATTTTAATAGTATTTGGATCAATATTTGCAATATGTTTAATGGCTCTAATCTATGCACTGATTCAATTATGGATTAGGGGAGATAGGGCTTTTTTATATACATGGCTAGGTAGTTTAATTATTAGCCTAGTATTAGTTAAATTTATATTTTTAGGAGTGTAGACAGTGAAAAAATATAAAATAATTAAATTTAGAAAATCAGGAACTCAAAAAGTTATGGAGAGAAATTTAAGTTTAGATGAAGCCAAAAGATATTGTACTAGACCAGACACTAAAGGCAAAAATTGGTTTTGTGGTTTTACTCAGCAAAATTGAAAAAAACAAATAACCATATAACCATATAACCAGTATATAAGTGAGAATATAAGATAATGAAGTTTAAACATAAAGAAAAAAATTATTTAATAAATACTGAAAAATATGAAACTGTATGGCTTACCGAAAAAGAAATTTTTGCTAGTGGTTATATGTTGCAATGTCAAAATGACAAGGGTTTGTTTATGGCATCTAAAAAACTACCTAAAAATAAGTGGACTTTTTCAGTATATGAAGATTTAGGATATAACGGATTATTTAGGCATGAAAAAGAAATTGCTAAAAACTTTAAAACAATCAATCAAGCAAAAGAATATATTAAAAATATCAAGGTACTATCATAAGCGACTAGTAATAAAAATGGATTCTGAGCTATCTAAGGCTTCCAATAACTGATATATCCTATCAGATCGACTATAAATAATAGATACTGAATTAAATAGCCTAGTATTAATTCTAAAGATTAATAACTTGAATTATGCTAAGCGACTGAGATTGAATCAGAATATCTATAACTAACCGATTGAATTTGGCTAAGTTTGGCTAAGTTTGAGATTGAATTGACTGACTGAGATTGAATGGACACTTCCATGTGTCCTATGAGGAAAATTAAATATTGTACTTTTTTTTATGAGCTTTGGCGAATCTCTCCTGGTCATTTTCTGTAAATATTTTTGAGTCCAAACAATAAGAATGCCTAATATTATTGATTGAATTGGTATAGCAAATCCATTCTACATTTAACTCAGGTATATCTTTGGCTTTGTTGAATATCTTATCAAAGCCTTTATTGAATTTGGCTTGGTCTTTAATTCTTGATCTATCGCCTTTACCCATTGTCTTGTTCCTCATCATCTTTATTTGGTTGAAAATCAATTAACTGTACTTTCATTCGGTCATTTTTATCTCTGTGTGGCATACCAAAATGTTCCCATAACTCACCACACTCATCACCATAAATATAACCCCATTTATTCTTACTCATCTTATTCTCCTAATTCCATCTTAGATTCTACTAGCTGATTAACCATTTCATCAATGCCTTCGACCTTATAATTTTCACATTCAGTCTGGAATTCATCTACTGTCATAGAAAATACCTCTTCAATTACCTGCTCTTGTCTTTGTACCCATTCTTCTTTGCTCATTGATTTTCTCCTGTATATTAATTGGCATTTGTTGTACTGTTTCTATCGCTTCTGATATACCACCATTTACCTCTACTGTGCCACCTCTACAGTGGTTATCATTAACAAATACATCAAAATTATAGAATCCATTTCCTAATGAATCTATATGTGTAATTATTTTCACTTTATCTATGTTCATTTATATCTCCAATGTTAATTTATTTGAATACTAGATTTCCTGTTAATTTATTAATCGTTATCGTATCAAACTGGTCTCCTGTCTGTTTCATACCATCAGGAAAAGTTTTGATACCATAAAAAACTATTCTAATCTCATTATCATCTGCGTCATCTTCAGCATTAATATTTATGTCTATGTTTTCACCTTTAGGCGTTTTTATTCCTATCCATTCATCTATGTTCATAATATCTCCAATGTTAATTTAAAGGATAGATAGGCATACACTTCGTATCTATTTCGCATAACTTTAAAGTAGTAGCGACTGCAGTCTTACGATTACTACCTATCTATCCCATATTAATGCCCAATGGTTTCATCTATACGCAAGAGCCATTGTTAATAGTATTCTCCATCTCTTTCGAGGTATAACTGTCCCAACTAACGACATTAATTCTTTAAGGGTAGATAGGCGATATTCTTACTCGATTACCTATCTACCCCATGTCTAATAATTTACTAACAAAATATATTTTTGTCAATAACTATTTTACATCAACACCTAATTTTTCTGATATTTCTGCTAAAACCAACTGTTTCTTAGCTTTTGAGAGCATATTCCAACTAATTTTTCCTTTAAGATGTTGCACTTTGGAACGAATTTTAAACGCATCAGCTCGTAATTTATAACTTTTTCGTTCATTTTCAATAACTTTTGGATTTTTTAAACGCCTTTCAAAATTATAAATTTTTATTCGTTCTTTGTTTTTTTCATAATATGATTTGTTGTATGTCATTTATTTCTCCTAAAAAGGCACATCGTTAAATTCATCATCATCTGTAATAGGTCTAACTGGTGGCTTACTAAACACAGATGTATCACCTATAGACTTACCTTGATTGCTAGATGGTTTTCTATACCCACCACCACCAGAGCCTTGATATTCCTCTGCTAGTTTAATGCTAATACTGGCAGATCGTTTTTGATTACGTTCATTTAACCAAAGAGTAATATCTAGATCAGTTCCAGCAGGAATAGTTATACTTTCTGCAATTTGGCATTTTCGGTTACTGATAAAAGGTCTTGGCGACTTACCAGTTTGTTCTTTAGTTATTTCCATTTTAGAAAAAACTCCATCAATTAAATCTCCATATGTTTCTTCATTTAGAAACAAGTTAAAATATGTTGGTTTACCTTTTTCCATTATTTTCTCTCCTTCATTGTTTTTAATAATTTACCTAAATCATCACGAACTAATTTCTTGATGATGTCTATCTTTTTACTTTCTGGGATATCCTCTCTTTTACGAACTGATTCCAAAACTTCTAGCATTTTATCTGTCATTCTTCTTCTCCATAGATTAGTTTAATTTTGTGTTCGCCCTCGAACTTCTTGGGTTTCTTCTCAATATCTCCAGAGCCTATTAAAGCTATAGAAAATTCTTCAAGAATCGACATTAAATAATGTTCAAATTCTATATTACGCTGAACTTCCCATATTCTAGTGCCATTAAATGACCATGAAACTAAATGAGTTTTGTTTATCTCAATGCCTAATGAGTTTAAGACATATTGTTGGATACAAACTTGGGCTAAATATATCCTCATTTTCTCTAAAGTATGAGGTTTCTCTCCCATAGCCCCACATTTTATTTCCAACAAAACATCTTTGTACCTACCATCTGGAGTACAAGATAAATCAACAACAGTGTCTCCTTTGAGATTAAAGGCGTTTTGCAACACATAATTATGTTGGTCTTCTAGTATCTCTGTAGGCATTTGTTTGTTAATCAATATCCATTTAGCTATCCCAGATTTTTCATGTAAATTTCCATGATCCACATATTTCTGTGCAAACTCATTGATAGGCTCAACAACATCATTTAAAAGATTATCTAAAGTCTTTTGTCTTGAAACATAAGTACCAAAGCATATGTTTAAGGCATTAGAACTTCTAAGATTAAACCTTTTCAAGTGCTTCTCCGAGCTGAATTTCGTTTGTGTTTTCATTGATACCCCCATTTTTAAGGGCTAACTCTACTGCTTTTTTCTTATCTTTAGATTTAGATATATCTTTTAAGACAGGATTGTTAATCTCACCTTTCAGGTTTAGTTCTTCAGGTTTTGTTTGTCCATTGTGATATAACTGTAAACCTAGACCAAAAAGTGCCATTGTTTTAGCCATAGCACGTTGCATGTTGTCTTGAATATCATCTGCTCTAGGGTTTTCTATTGCATTGTAGTTGTTATCATAGACAGGCAACCAACCCTCTTTGTACAATTCTCCAATCTCTACACGACATCTTAATATCATTGTTCCATTATCATAAGTAAATGGCTCTAACCATTTTACTTGAACTTCAGGATAATAATGATTGAAGATATGCCAAGCATAAGACCATTTAATATAACTATATTTGCCCCTTTGTTCTGTTTTACCTGTAATATCCACCTTAGATAAGGTTTCAAATACAGATTTATAACTTAATTTTTCCATATTTACTCCAAATGTTTTATATACAAGACTAGTTTAATAG
>Ga0208899_1002932_pt1 | contig 11145 bp, 6 predicted proteins | sample VirMetDEL_Nov_24_FD_184518 | JGI IMG/M metagenome (GOLD analysis project Ga0208899, IMG submission 184518) | Aqueous microbial communities from the Delaware River and Bay under freshwater to marine salinity gradient to study organic matter... | ecosystem: Environmental > Aquatic > Marine >...
CAGAAGGAAGTGAAGTTGAAATCTTTCACGCAACAGAATCAAGTATTTCATTTTCATTAGACGTTACAGATATTACTACAAAGGATAGTGGTAGTGGTGGATGGAGAGAAATCTTCCCTAAAACCAAGTCTGCTACAATTTCTTTTAGTGGTTTAGTAAGATATGATGAAACTGCTTCTGAAGATAACGTAAGTGGATTATTGGGTTATTTCGATGGTAAGACTCAAATATACTGGGTAATGGCTACTTCTACAAGTGGTGATGTACAGTTAAGTGGGTCTGGCTATATTACTGCTTTATCTCAAACTGCTACTGCTGATACAGAAGTTGCTTTTGATGGAACTATCGAAGTTAGTGGAGCAGTAACCATTGGAACAGTATCGTAAACAATTATAATAAAGACAAATGTACAAAGAACTAAAAATACCAGGCAGAACTCTCTATGTTTCCTTTAATCTTAGAGTAATACTACAGTTTACAAAAGAATATGGGAATGAAGAGGGTTCTGCTAATATTGACATACAAGATGCAATTGCAAAAAGTGGCTTAGAGGGGCAAATGAAGTTGTTTTGGATGGCATTGAAAGAGGGTCATAGAAAGGCTAAGAAAGACTTTGATATGAGTTTTGATCCAGACTTTTTTGATTTTATTGATGACAATCCAGACGTAATTGAAGAGATTGCAAAGTCATTTACTGACAGTATGCCTCAAGTAACAGCAGGGCAAAAAAAAAGGGTGACGAGTACAAAGAAGAGTTAAAGATTACAGAGGATTGGTTGAGGCAAAAGGTCATGGGGGAATTAGGTTGGGGGTTTAGTGATTTTTATGAGGCAAGTATGAGGGATGTGATTAATGCTATTTTAGGTTATCATAATCGTATTTACGAACAAACTAAATTAGCATACGAAGTAAGTAGATACAATGCTGCCTTACAAATATCAATACAACTTCCAAAGGGTAAAGGGATAAAAGATCCAAAAGAATTAGGAGAGTTTAGTTGGGAAAAGCCAGTATCAAAGAAAAAGAATTTAAGTAAAGAGCAGATAAATAACCTCATGGATAAGATGGATAGTCCAAAGGTTGTTAAAAAAGAAAAGTTAGATGGCAAACAGCTTCAAAGATTTACTACTCCGAATAGGGATTGACACAAGTGGATTAGATGCCGAGGTCAATAAACTACAACGTAAATTAACGAGGTTTGCAAATCAAACTGAAAGATTAGGAAAAACACTCACAACAAATATTACATTACCTTTAGGATTAGCAGGAGCAGCAGCAGTTAAGACATTTGCTGACTTTGATAGATTAGAGAAAGGTCTTGATGTATTTGCGTCTACAGGAACTACAGGTGCTGAAGAGTTAGAGAAGTTATTAGATGTAGTTAGGGATGCAAGAACTACTTTGGATTTAAAATCCGCAGCAAGTGGTGCATTACAGTTACAAGCAGTAGGAATTGAGGCAGATAAGGCAAGAAACATTATTAGGCAGTTAGGTATTGCTGCTACTGTTTCTGGTTCTGAGATTGCTGATATTAGTGAAATTGTTAGACAGTTTGCACAGGCTCTATCATTAGGTAGAGTTTTAGAAACTGATTTAAGAATTATTAAACAAAGAATACCTGCAATAGGTAAGATTCTTAAAGATGAATTTGGAACTGTTACTGCTGAAGGGTTAAGAAGTGCAGGAGTAAGTGCTGATGAATTTGTTGATCGCCTTGTTGGAGCGATAGAGAAAAATCAAGCTTTTCAGAATGTACAGATTAGTGCTGCTAAAGCAATAGAAACATTCACTACTAACGTAAAGATTGCAGTAGCAGAGATTGGTAAGATAATTAGTAAGTCTTTAAATTTAACCGACACACTTAACTCTTTTGCTATACAAATTGATAGGGTTACTCAGTTCCTCAAGTCATTAGATGAAGGAACAAGAGATTTTATAGTTAAGTTAGCTTTATTTGCTGCTGCAATAGGCCCTGTTTTACTTGCGTTGACTGGAATAATAAAAACAGTTATAGTAGTAAAAGAAACTTTAGGATTATTGGGTGGTGTGTTATTTGATGTAGGCAACGCTATTATAGGCCCTTTTAGAACTGCAATCATTCGGATGGGTGAGGCTATTTTAGCAGGTGCAAGGAATACTGAATTATTAGGCATTGCTTTAAGGTCAGCACTTCCATTAGCAGCAGTTGCAGCGGCAGTTGGAGTTGCTATAAAATTGTGGAAAGACTATACCTACCAAATAAACTTAGCTAATAAAACTCAAGATGCTTTAAGGAGTGTAGAAAATGAAGCAAATAAGAGAATAAAAGATCAAACAACAGAGGTAGAATCCTTAATAAGAATACTGCGTGATGAAAATGCTTCAAATCAAGTTAAGCAAAAAACATTAATTAAACTTAACGAACTTACTAATAATCAATTCCAAAACGTAAAATTAGTAAAGGGTGAAGTTAAGGGATTAGATATAGCCTCAAAGAATTACATAAACACTTTACAATTACAGATAAAAGCACAAGTAGTTCAAGAAAAGATAGCTGAATTACAGAGGCAAAATTTAAAATTGCAACAAGGTGATTTAGAAGATGTAAATCTTAGTTTTTCAGATTATTTTGCAATATTAAGTAAAGGATTTAGTGGTATATATGGTTTAGGTTCTGCACAAGAATTTGCAAATCGAAAAATACAAAATGCTTCTGATTTATACCAAGCAAATGAAGAGGCGACAAAAGCTTTATTAGAGCAATTAGATTCATTAAATAAATCTTTAATAGAGAACGGTGAAGCTTTTGAAGAAAATACTACTGTAGTAAAGGGTGCTGTAGATGGCACAAAAGACATATTTCAAGAGTTATTGAAGGAATTAGAGAAGATAGATTATTTTGGTGCTTTATTTAATGAAGAGGATTTAGCAATAGCTGAGAATAAATTATCTGCAATAAAGTCTGCATTGGATGAGGCTTATGATGTACAGGATTTAGCTGAAAGGAGAAGATTGCTTGGTTTAATTACTCATGTATTTATTAATCAACAAGCAGAAGTAGATAGGTTAACTATAAAGTTGACTGAATATGAAAAAGTATTAAAAGAATTATCTCGCATAGAGTTTACCGCAAGTCTTACAGGGGAAAATATAATAGACACAATAAAATCTCAATTAGATGCTATTAGGTCTGCCCAGATAGATATTCCTGTAGGAAGTGTTGACTTTGTTAAGTTAGAAGATAAGTATAAAGAACTTGAAGATAAGTTAAAAAAAGAAGTAGAGTCTTTTATATTTAATGATTTGCAAAGAGATTTAGACTCTGTAGAAAAACAAGCTGCGAATTTTGGGTTATCTGTAGAAGAGTTAAATAACATTAAGATAGACAAGCTTATAGGCTACTTAGAGTTAGTTTATGAGATACTTGGAGATAATAGTGCAGCGGCAGATGAGGTTAGGGATGCTTTAGCTAAATTAGGAGTAACTGCGACTGGAACTCAACAGCAATTAACAGGCTTTCAAAAATTTGTTGATGAGAATGCAGAGCAAATAGTAGGATTTGTTAAAAGAGGCGTAGAAAACATATTCCAAATAATAAGTGAAGGTTTTGCAAGAAGAAATGAGGCTAAAGCAAACTTAGAGGAAGCAAGAAAAGAGTTGTTGAAATTAGAAGCAACAGGTAAAGCAACAAAAGAAGAATTACAAGCAGCCGAAGCAGCAGTTTTAGGGTTTGCTCGTACAGTAGCTACTAATGACTTATTTGAAAATATTGCAAGGGCATTTAAGCAAATAGTAGTTGAGATTGGAAAAGCAATATTAAAAGCTTTATTGTTTGCAGCTATTGTGGCGGCATTGGCTGAAATATTCCCTGCGTTAAAAGCACCACTAAAAGGTCTTGGGGCAGTAAGTGATGTTGCAGGAGCAGCAGGAGATGGTGGTGGTGGATTGTTTGCGAAATTATTTAAGTCATTTTTATTTGCGGATGGAGGATTAGTGTATGGCCCTGTAAGTGCAATCATTGGAGAAGGACAAGGTACAAACAGAAGAAACCCAGAAGTAGTTGCCCCATTAGATAAACTAAAGGATTATATTGATGGCAATGGAGCAATGATGTTGACTTCAAGATTAAGTGGATCGGATTTATTATTGTCAGTTGAAAGAGCAAAAAGAGATAGAAGCAGATAATGGGAGTTAGACTACAAAGTACATTTTATAGCGAAAGAGAACATGAGTATACAATTAGTATATATGATAGTCTTTATAGCGATACCCCATTAGAGTTTGAATGTATTAATTGTGTAATAAGTTATGATTTTGATGGAGATGAGGATGATAGGTTTAGTCCAATTATTTCCTCTACTGCTAAAGTTAGTATTATTATTAATACAAATGATTTAGAAACATTTACAACTGACTTATTGTCTGCTCCAGAGGATAGATTTTATGTGTTAATAGAAGATGATGAAACTCCTACTGAATTTAGGTGGGTAGGTTATATATTGCCAGACCAAGTAGTTCATGAAGATATTCCAGTTACTACAGGTTATGAATTTCTTTTAACTGCTAAGGATGGATTTAATTGGTTAAAGACTGCTGAGTATAAAGATGATGGTGGTATTGAATATTTAGGGTATGATACTTTAAAAAACCACATCTTAAACGCATTAGATAAACTCCCTTTCTTAGACGAGATATATGGTAGTGGCAACACTTACATAAAGTTCTTAATGACTTGGTATGAGCATTATATGCAAACTGATATACTGGGCAATTATAATCAACTTAATCATTTAAGAATACATCACAGAGCATTTAAGTGGAAAGATAGTAATGGGAATAAACATTATAGAAGTTGTTATGACGTATTAAAGTACATTGCAATTGTATTTGGAGCAAGATGGATTTTTAGTGGTAGATATATTTACTTTATCCAAGTTAATGAATACGATACTTCTGAAGCCACTAAGACTTGGTGGAACATGAGGAATGATGCAGTAACTACTTTGCATTTAGGTACAGAACTTTTAGTGATAGAAAATAATCAAACGACTCTTGACAATACAGAAATCATAAGAGAAGGTGGTGGATTGTTTAAGTATTATCCTGCATTAAAAGAAGTTACAATTAAGTATGAGCATATTGGTACAAGAAACTTTTTAGCAGGTGAAGAATATAATGATGATGAAAATCCAGAATCTCAAAGAAAGATATTAAGCGAATTTGATCCTACATTTACTGAAGCATTCTTATCTATTAGATTCACATTATATTATGATAGCACATATTTATTAGGCTCTGCTCATACTGCTCACTATTTAGTGTTTGGATTTAAAGTAATAGATGCAGGTTTTGTAGAGGATGATTTTGCTACTACTAATAATGGCACATACAAAAGAGATGTAATTTTTGATGGAAACACATATACTTATACTGCACCAATTTGGACAACAGATACAAATGAATATTATAAAATAGTAGTTCCTGTTCAATATGCAGGGCAAAGATATATAGTTACAGAAGCTTTTTCAGTTGCAGATTTGCCTAATGCTTATGGATTTGGTTTAGAGTTTGATTTAGTAGAAGCTTATACATTAGATGGATTTCCTCTTTCTTTGGGTAAGTTGGAATACAATTGGCACGTTGACACAATGTATGGAGAATATGTTTCTCTACAGTTTTTTGGAGAACAGAATGACATATTAGAGTATAAAGCAATTAATGATGAATATGCAACTAAATTATATGATAAGACAAGTATATTAGGAGATGGACCAAGCCTAAATAGTCCTGGCAGAATTGACGTATGGGATGGAACACAATGGATTAGAAGTAGTAGTTCATCTAATTTAAAGTGGAGTAGTCCAAATATAGAAGAAAAGAATATTAGTCAATTACTTGCTAATGAAATAATAAGTTCACAGTTAAGTCCTGTAAAGTATTTTGCTGATATGTCATTTATTGTTGAGAATGCAAGTAATAAGTTTTTACTTCCCCACTATGCAATTAAGTATGATGGAGAATATTGGGTTTTCCAGGGTGGTGAAATATTATTGTTTGATGACAGAGTTAGGGGTAATTGGTGGAAAATAAACTATGAAAGCTAATGGGATTTACAGAAGCTACGGTTAGGGCGTTACCAAGAGATTTTGATAGACCATTTACTTTTAGGGATTCAAGTGGTGGAGCGATTGCTACAACTACAAGTGTGGTTGATGCAGAAAGCGGAACAGAATTAAGTGGGGGAGGTGGTGGATTTGGTTTTATTCAACAAGAAAGATTTGTTGCAGATGGTATAAGTAGGACGTATACTGTAACAGAAAGTGAAGAGTTGCCAGAGAACGCAAGTGATGTAATGGTGACAAGAAACGGCTTATTTTTAAGTGAAAAATATTTTTCATCATTAGATTCAGTAAATGGTTCTTTAGAGTTAACTTTTACCCCAGATGAAGGAGATATTATAGTGTTGATATGGTTTATTAAGACAGTAGTTAAGGGTAATATATATCAAGAAATATTTAGTGGAGGATCAAATAGTTTTACCACATCAAGCACTTTGACAAGTAGAGTAAAAAATGTATTTGCTTTTGTTAATGGATTACATTTAGACTATGCTAAATTTGTAGGAATTAATGGAAATACAATCACTTTAAATTATACTCCATCTGCTGATGATAGTTTAGCTTTTGTATGGTTTCAGACATTTCCTAACCAACTAAAAGTAGTGCAGGAACAAGTAGTTAGTAGTGGAAGTTCTACATTTACATTAACAGAGAATGAAGGCAAAATACCTTCTACAAGTGATCACATTTTAGTAGTTAGGAACGGTCAACATATTAGCAATAATTATATTAGTGGAATTAATGAAACAAATAGTACAGTAACTTTGACTTTTGCTCCAGATGGTGGTGATGAGATGTTGTTTATTTGGTTTATGGATAAAGAAGTGGGTAATGAAGCTAAGTCTACAATGTTTCAAGAACAATTGTTTCCAGATGGAACTACTAATGTTTTACAAGTCACTCAGAATGAAGGTAAGTTACCAAATGAATTATCCAAAATAATGATATACAGGAACGGACAATTTATTAGTAATGATTTTGTAGATTCTTATAGTGAGTTAGATGGAACTATTAATTTATTATTTACTCCAAGAAGTGGAGAGAAATTTACAGTAGTATGGGTAATATAAAAATCTTTTTTCTTCTTTTAGTGCCATTTATTGCAGCGTCACAGAATTATCCAAGATTCGAATTGTATCAACTCGTTCAAGGTCAGGATTCTGGGCAGTTCATTGTAACGGATTCGGATTCTAATTTAGTGTTTTCCAATTTGTTAAAATTAAGGTATTCACCTGATACGGCATTGATTTTTAATGGCGATACGATTGCGGTTAAAACAGATTTGTCATTTCCAACATTTTTAGCTGGGTTAGGAATCACAATAGAATTTGATTCTGACCTTAACCAATATTACATTGAATCACTTGCAATAGAAGATTCGGTTTTTAATAATTCGTTCAGCGATATTCCAAAAGGCACTCCATTATATGCCGTTGGTGGTCAAGGTAGAGATTACTGGTCGGTTGATGTTGCGGATGCAAGTGATCCGGATAAAATGCCAGTAATTGGAATTGCGGAAGATGTATTACCTGCTCGCGATTGGGGGAAGTTACTAATTAAAGGTCATATTACAGATGTGCCTACTATAGGACTTGATGAAGGTGCGGAAGTGTATGTAGCTGTTGGCGGTGGTTATACGGATGAAACACCGAAAGGGGAAAATGTAATTATCCAAAGACTCGGAACTGTAATTAAAGGAAATAAAAACAATGGAAGCGGAATTATTAATTTAGGTGATCCAGTTACTGCACCTAATTTAAATCCAGATAGAATATTCATTGGAGATGTGGATAGCAATGTTACAAGAATCAATTTATATACTGCCATTAAGGATACAGCTTCTGTATTAGTTTCAGATTCCCTTACCAATTACGCATCAAGAACGGAGTTAGCGGATACCGCAAATAATATAAGGTTAAGTATTCCTATTCAGATAGCAGATTCTTTGGTCAATTACGCTACAAAGGTTGAATTAGGAGATACTTCAACTAATATAAGGTTAAGTATTCCTATTCAGATAGCAGATTCTTTGGTCAATTACGCATCGAGAACAGAGCTTCAAGATACAGCTTCTGCTATTAGGGCGGATTTCCCAAGTGGAACTGGAGATGTAACAACTGCACAATTAGCTGATACAGCTTTAGCTATCAGAGCGGATATACCAACACTTCCGATAATATTAGGAACGCAAACAGATGGTAATTATGTTGCAACAGCTGGAGTAAGCGGCAATGGATTAAGTGGTAGTGCAAGTGGAGAAGGGTCAACATTTACTGTATCTTCTAATGCAACAACTAATAATACTGGAAATACAATAGTTTATCGTGATGGGTCAGGTAATTTTAATGCTGGAACAATTACAGCTTCATTAAGTGGCAATTCATCAACGGCAACTAAACTTCAAACATCTCGGGTTATTTCTTTGACATCTGATGTAACTGGAGGAGCATCCTTTGATGGTTCTGCAAACGCATCCATAACCGCAACCGTAGTAGATGATTCGCATAACCATGTCATATCCAATGTCGACAACTTATCCGATAGTTTATCGGCATTAAGGACAGCTATTAACGCTGCTGGTGGTGGTGGTATAACTGCAACAAATACGGGTAACAATCGAATACCAACATTTAGTTCATCTACTAATATTGATGGTGGTAATAATTTCTGGATAAATGATTTTGGAGAAATGGTTGACGATCTTTCAGATGGAACGTCACCTACTTCAGTCGGATATAAAATTAAGATAGACGATGATGTATTTTTCCAACACAATTATTCAACAAACACAACAGTAAATACAACATTCACAAGCAAAGGTAATTCAATTTTTGAAGGAAGCGTTGGTAATACAACAATAAACAATGGTGGTCAATTAGGTATTCAAGTAACACCATCTGTTAATAACCATAGCTTGACTACTTATTATGGTGCAATTTTCAACACAAATAAAGATGTGTTGGATAGGGGTGATTTCCGAATTAATTCTTCTATTGATAATATGTTTGTAGTAGATTCGGATATTGATGCAATTGGTATTGGTGGTGCGACTCCGAATAGTTCCTTTGATTTAAAAATAAATGGTGGAGTTCAAATTAATAGTAGTGCTTCAGGTGGGATATACGATGGATTGTTAGTTCAAGGCGATACAGATCCGGCATTATTAAATGTTAACGCCGATAGAGATAAGGTAGGTATATCAACAGCTTTCCCGGATTATACATTAGACGTAGATGGAGATATTAATTTTACTGGCGATTTGTATGACGATGGTAGTTTAGTTAGTTTTACCGAAACGACTATTAATAACAATGCAGCCAATAGTATTATAAGTGGATCTAATACGGCAAATACTTTAGAAGCCTACGCTAATATAAATGTAAGCAACTTACCAAAAATTTCTTTTTATAATGCAACTACAGGTAATACATCTACAGATGGCACAGATTTATCTTATGTAAGTGGTTATCCTGACGATTTCATAATACATAATCACGAGAGTACTGGAACTATAAGTTTAGTAATTAATAATTCAATTGATTTTACAGTAAAGTCAGACGGTTCAATACAGATTTTGGATTTAACTGGTGTGTCTGACGTTGGCGCAGATGCAAATGGTGTTCTACAAGCTGCTACATCCGACACCACATTAAAAACAAATATTCTACCTAACAAATACGGATTAAAAAAGGTAATGGATTTAGAAACCATTAAATTTAATTGGAAGGATAAAAAAAGTAAAGGTTCTCAAAACGAGGTTGGATTTAATGCCCAAAACTTACAGAAGGTAATTCCGGAAGCGACATATACCATACCTTCAAATGGCAAGTTAGGTATTAAGGATGATGCCATAATCGCAACCCTAACCAAAGCAATCCAAGAGCAACAGGAAATGATTGAGGAACTGCAAAAGGAAATAAAACGAATTAAACGTAAAATAAAATGAAACAGATATTAATCATATTAAGTCTATTCGCATCGGTTTCGACCTTTGCACAATCGCCCAGAATTAAACTGAATCAGATTACAAAGGACACGGTTAAGGGTTCGGTTCTGATTTCTTCTCCAACGGATTCTGGAATGGTTTATTCAAGGGATTTATTTGTTAGTTATGGAGCTGATACGTTTTTGATTTTGGGAGGGGATACGTTAGCAGCTACATCCGGTTTAATTAGTTCGGTACTATCCGATGGCGTTACCATTACAGGAGATGGAACAACAGGAAGCGAATTGACTGTGGACACGTCTACGGTTATAGCTACAAAACAAGATTTGGATTTATATTACCTTGATTCTAATCCGGATGGATATACATCGAATACGGGTACGGTTACGAGTGTAGGCGGTACAGGAACGGTTAATGGAATATCTTTATCAGGTACGGTTACGAGTTCAGGCGATTTAACTTTAGGTGGATCATTGTCAGGGGTTGATTTAGCTTCTCAAGTTACGGGAACATTACCAGTTGCGAATGGGGGTACTGGTAGTGCAACGCAGAATTTTGTTGATTTGAGTACAACTCAAAACGTTGGTGGTGCGAAGACGTTTACATCAACAGTAACAGGATCAAGATTTGACCCAACTTCATCAAGTACAACAGGTAATGGAATGTATCTTCCTACAACTAATACATTAGGTTTTAGTACGAATGGAAGTGAGAAAATGAGGATTGATGTTAACGGAAATATAGGATTAGCAGTTACACCAAGTCCGTGGGATAGTATAAGAAGAGCATTGCAGGTTGGTACTTATGGTGCATTATCTTGGCTTGGTGGAATTGATATTAATTTTACCAACAATGCTTATTATAACGGAACAAATTGGGTTTATATTGCAAGTCAAGAAGCATCTTGGTTATATAATAATAGAAATACTTACACTTGGTATCAAGCAGCAATAGGTATAGCTGGTAATCCTATATCATTTACTCAAGCGATGACGTTGGATGCAAGTGGTAGGTTGGGCATAGGGACATCACCATCTGAAAAATTAGATGTTAATGGAAAAGTAAAAATTGGAGATTTAACAGGAACAGGTGGAAATGCAG
>Ga0208899_1002938_pt1 | contig 11134 bp, 5 predicted proteins | sample VirMetDEL_Nov_24_FD_184518 | JGI IMG/M metagenome (GOLD analysis project Ga0208899, IMG submission 184518) | Aqueous microbial communities from the Delaware River and Bay under freshwater to marine salinity gradient to study organic matter... | ecosystem: Environmental > Aquatic > Marine >...
ATCGCGTCTTCCAATACCCACCTCGGTGTGAAAATGCAAAGGTTCTATTCGGCATTATTCTACTTGGTTATTAGCGATAGCGTTTTGAATAATTGTCAGCAGCTGCTCTTGAGAAAGTGTAGAGGTAAGCTGCTCTCCAAACCTTGAAAAGAGAGGGATACCAAACTGAGACACATAGGTACCGCCGATTCTTGAAGGATTCGCAAACCAAAAGCCATAGGGTCCGAGAATATCTTGGGGTCCTCTCTGAATCTGTTGTAAAAGAGTCGCCCCAAAGAAAGTATTCCATGTTGCCTCGTCGAAGAAAGCAGAGAAAGAGTACTGGTCACCTCCGCTGTACTGAGCGGGGGGTGGGTAGTCTGTGTGTTGAACCTCCAAGTCAGCGTACGTGGTTGCCGTAGCTGCTGAGTTGTTACCAGCAGGGCCATTCACATACCACAGTGTGCCAGTCATAACTTCTTGTGTGATACCAGCAGCACTAGCCCCACCTGCTCCTGCAAATCCCTCAGCCAAATCGCTGAAGTATTGTGCGTAAGGATCACTAGAGGTGAATAGCTCATAGGTTTTCTTAATGGCAGATGCACCTCCAGATTCACTAGGGTCTACACCGTAGAAAACAGAGCTTCCAAACGAGGTGAGCACATCCAAAATGTCATCGGAACCAAACACACCGTCTGGCAACGTGCCTAGACCCAGATCCAATGGGTTAATTAGGTTACCTATGTTCTTGAGAAGCTCTTCATTATCTGCTGTAGGAATGGTGTCGTTACCCCTGATGATAAAGGAGTCCGATGTCGCTCCAGAGTCCTGCGCAATCTGTTTGATTATCTCACCTGTGATTGAAATAACTAAGTCTTCTGTGATTTCTGTGTTGGCGACTGTCGTGTTACCATACAGCTCAATGATCTGCTGAATCTGTGCGGTGAGTTCAGGTTGTGTAACAATATCCTCTTGGGTTAGCACGCCGTCAGAACCAGCATACGTAGCAAGCGCTTCCTGAGTGATCTGATTTGTAGTAACCTCTGGAATAAACGTGTCTCCAGTAGTCTCCACAGGAGCGGCACTAAGGTTCTGAACCTGATTGGTCAACACATCAACCTGCTGCCGCAACTCTGCGTTTGATAGCCTGAAATTAGAGATGACGTCGCTAACATCTACGGCGTCAAGCTGAAGCAGGGGCCTCACGCTTTCCCCAATATTCTCTACCAAGCTATTGATAAAGCTGAGCTTGAAGATGTTCTCGTCATCCAATGGGAACTGCCCCAATCCGAAAAGGCCAAAGCCAGAAACAGTTTGCGAGGGCCTGTCAGATGCTAAGAATACTACTTCGGTAGACTCTCCCCCCTGCAGCGTGTTAGTAACATAGGCAAGCAGGGCGTCGTATGACTGATTGGCTTCAGACAATAGGCTACTAAGAGTCAGATTCTCTTGCAAGAAAGCGTCTTGAATATCCTGATCGATGTCATCAAGCAGAACCTTAATGTTGCTTACAGCAGACAGTATGGGCGCCTCATATTGATTCTTAATTGCAACTATTGTGTCGTTTATATCATCGACAAGTTCATAGTTGCGGACGTTAAGAATGCCTCTCAAGTTCAGACCAGTTACAGTCCCTACGTCAGAAATAAATGTGTGGTACTCGGAAGGGATAATGGTCTGTAAATCTGTGTTCAACTGATCTACAACTAACTGTGCGTCAGCAACACTAACATTCGTGAGCTTCTGGGTGCTACCTTGAAAGATGCCCACGCTTCTACCATCCAATACATGGTATGTTGCATTGCCCAGTGTATCCCCCAAAGTGTTAGGTATGTAACTACCAAAACCTAAAGTCATAACGGCATCCCCGTTAGAGACAGCTGCATCGACTTGATTTTGAAGTACGCTGACGTCGGTTAAAGGACGTATGTCTGGACGAGGTGTATTATTTAGGACTTCGGTAATGTCGTCTTTGTTGTTAATAGCCGTGCTAATAATCGACGTATCAGGAGTTCCTGTCGGAGCAACCCCATCAGGAGGTACACCCCCGACGGTAACCTCCGCCTCGATAAAATCTGAAATAGGATCTTGAATATCCGTGTCGAAATCTGTAATCGTCGGGCCACCACCAGTAAGCACCCCTGTTGAGGTACCCCCTCCACTACCAGCCGATTCAGTATCATCAAATACAAACGGATCTAAAAAGGGCTGCGTAAACAAACTGGGAGGGGCGTAAGCAATCCCTGGAAGGTTGATGATGGAGATGATGTACTCGTCTTTGAGTGGATCATAACCACTCACCACCCTCATGTTAGGTTGCGGAATGTTGTCCTGGAATGCGTCATACAAGAAACCAGCCACACCCTGTCGACTGATGACCTCGATCTTACCTCCCTTATACCTGTACACCTCTCCCTTCTCCCGATGCGCGAAGTACACAGACTCATCGATCTTGATAACAGACTCCCTATTGTTGTCCGCGCCGTAGCGTCCGTTGATAAACTTCTGCTCACCGATAATCTTATCAGAACTAATGAGCTGTTCTCCACCAGAGGCGTCAGACAGAATGTTTCTGTTGATGGGGACTGCGCTACACTTGTCTTGCTGGACCACAAAGAGGTACTCACTAAGATCAACCAGCGCATTGATAGCACCGTACTGATTCGGCAAGTCCTTGAAGGGGGCTTGAAATGGGTTGAAGCTAGTGAACCGAACCCGACGAGTACTGAAGTCGTTGGCGTCGCTATAAGTGATAGAGGACTCTCTTCTTACTTCAGCAGACTCAGGGCTGTAGAACTTTCGCTTGCCGTATCCATTAACGTCGGCGCCTGGAAAGGTATCTGTAAAGGTCTTAGACTCTAGATACCTATTTCGGAAACGCGGCTGGTACTCGACATTGAGGTCCTGCGGGCCCGACTCATCATCTCCCTCCGCCGTAACAGGGATGAGATTTGTAAATCTGTTATTATCCGCGTCAAAAGGATCTAGGTTTATTGGCACCCTCCTCCACCAAACATCACCATTACGCATAACAATGGTAGGGGTCTGATGGTATACACCCTGAGGCGTCCCTTGAGCTCCACCCGTATTCGATCTACCCACATTGAAGACCAGACCAGTTTCTTGATACGACCTAAGGTCTGAATCGGCACCAGCCCTAGGCCGTACGATCTCAACGATACACCTTTTGTTCCAGTTTGATTGAGTTCCCTGGAGGTCATTCCCTTGAGAACGAACTGAAGACCAGTTAAAGCCCGTCGCTTCGGGGTTGTCTCGCACTACAATGAAGTTGCCTTGCAAGTATAGGGGGGTATCCGCACTGCCAGAGTCGAGAGGATTTCTGCCTTCTTCCGTAGTGGATTGATTATTACCTGTTAACGTGACCTGCTTGATCACATCAAAAACCAACTGGTTTGGATAGCTGACTATGGTGTCATTCTGATTATAAGAGATAATCCTGACCTGATCACCTGGAACAAAGGTGTAGAGATCCTTATTTCCGTTAGGGTCCACAGCTCCAAAGGACTCAGCATAGCTAAGCTGATCATTGTTTTGCAGGTAGTTGAGGCTCAGGTAAATATTTCTTGCTGTGCTAATGTCTCCCACCTCATCAATGAAAGCCCCTCCCACAGAGTATTGGATGAAATCTTGATAGGTGGTATTGCCCGCGTATACAATCTGATACTGATGAGCCCACGGTGGAGGCGCACTTTCAATGTTAATCTCCAGCTCGACTCTCCCCTTAGATAAGTTTCGCTCTTCGTTGCTATATCCCGCTACATATGTACGTGGCAGGATGTTGACATTGCCTGGTCGGCCACGATCATCGTAATATACAATTCCGAGGTCGTGATAAGCTGAGGTTTTAAAGGACCTAAACCCACCTGACAAATCAATCTGATCGCTGAACCCATTGAACAACACCTCAATCTCTGAAAGCTGCTCTTCAGGGCTTTCAGGATTCAAGTAAAAGGTCAGGTCTTCTACGAATGGAGATACTGTGCTTGCCAAGTCCCCCGTAATTATGGTGAACTGAGGGCTAGTAGTACCGCCAAAATTTACACTCCCCTCTACTTGGCCAGGTGCGTTTGTGTTGGTTTGCCTAGGAGCAAAGAACACCCCGTCTTTGACTTTCCTGTCGTACGCTACAATGTGTGGCCCCCATAGAGATTGCATGACAGTGCTATTCACAGCAAATTCTGCAGCGTTCTCATGATTAAGGAAAGGAATGTTGGACGTGATAGTATCCAATGGGTTGGCATAAAAAGCCACCGACCCATTCATAATCATAGCGCTGGATATTGAACCCTCATACGCCGTGTTACCCTTGAACACTAACTTGTAGTCAGCGTCAGCTTGAACGCCGATGTCAAAACTAAAAGCCCCGTCACCAATATCCAGCTCAACGTAAGACGTGAAGAACGTCTCGGTCTCGTAAATCTCAAACTGAAGTCCGCCCTCGGTGTCAAAGAGACTCGTTCCTGTCTCAGCTAAAGCAGTGAGCTGTTCAGTTGGCGTCAAGCCATCAAGCTCAAGCTCTGACCTCCTCTGATTATTACTGATGTAAATGTCAGAACCCTCCGCCGTTAACAAGTCCGTTCCCGATGGACGCAGATACCCAATGAATCGCCTTCTGTTTTCAAACTGCTCGTCCGTATCAGAAGCTACGAAGAAAGCTGCGTTGGTAGTTTGTGATGGGGTACCTGAAAACTTGTAGCCAGACTCCAAAGTACCCTCATATTCGATATCCGTGATTTGGTACTGTGTCAGCGTTGGGCCATCATAAATCCTCCACTGACGCACCCTAAAGTCAGGACATGTGAGCATAGGGATGGCCGTAAGAACATCAGTGTTGCTCAACGAATCAACTTCAAGAGTCAAGATAAGTGCGCCGTGAGGGTCTGTTGTCTGATTAGCTTGCCACTCCAAGCGCATTGCTACATTGGCCTCGTTGACTACAATGTACCCACAGGGATTTGATGCTGTAGCGTTGGCCTGATACACAGCAGTAATCATGTCCAACAGATCCTCATCTGCATTGGGGTCTGCTACATTGATCGCCAGCTCGTTGTTAAACGTAGTTTCTTGCACGCCAAGACGAACAAGATTCAACAACCCAGCTTCCGAATCAGGATCAGGAGAACGTAACCCGAGGTTGTAGTTGTAGGTTGCAACATTGTTATTCTGGACCACGTTAAAGCCGTCAGGCAAATACTCAAGCCTCCCAGAAAGTGCCGCTCCGAGAGCGTTCCTGACCTCAACTTGAGCGTTTTCAATGACGCTGTTGGTCTGCAACTCAATAGAGAACTGAACAGGCCGCCCTGCAATCTTCAAAGGAGTTGCCGAACTAGTGCCTATTACGACATCTACTGGCGCGAGACTACCTCCAGTAAGACCATCTTCCGTGGTCACCCACTGCAAATCCTGAGCAATACCAGCACCACTGCCACGGGCAAAAAATGGAGTGCCTAACTCCAGATTATTTTGATTTACACCTTGGAACCGACCCGCATAATTGTAGGGGGAATCAGTGTCGAACTGCTGAAAAAACGGAATCTCGTTGTAATCATCTAAGCTGCCAACACCTCCAGTAATCCTAGAGTTATGAAAGCCCCCATTAACATCGTACAGTCCGATGTTTTTTCCTGGATTGAAACTTATAGAAACACTGATGCTCGTACCCGCAGGCAGAACTTGATCTAACGTGCTAGTATCAATGGCAATACCAGAGACGCGTTGTTGGATAGCACTGCCAGTAGGGTTTGTATCAACATTACTGCCGCCTAGATACGTAATGATAGGGGTAGCCTGCAGCTCAAACCCAGTCTCAACTGTGCCAACGGGTAGGTATCTAGGAGTAATAGAAGCCTCCAATGGGACGTCGTCGTATCCCTCCACGTAGTTGCCGAAAAACAATCTGTTCTCGACTACAGTCAGAGCCTGAGCTAAGCGAGGCAAGTTGTCGTACTGCTTTTGCTCTTCACTTTCCGTGATTCCAATCAGAACCCTGTCGTTGAAAAAGTCATAAGTGGTATTCGTACCAAAAGGGCCTGCCTTGTCCACCTCATCTACCACGTAGAAGGGGCCGTCATTCCCACGGCGAACAAGAATCTTAAAAGCAACAACTTCCTCGCTAATAGTAAGTGCCCCAAACGGATTTGGATCGATTGTGATCCTACAAAGCTGAGGCAAGTCCAACTCACCTGTGATTGTACCCTGTCTTACATACTCCAAGGGCACAGCAATGTCACTGTAAGTGCTGATAGCAGACTCCTCTCCGCCTGCGTAGATACATTGGTAAGCAAATTGAACTCCAGGGACACGTCTAAAGTCACTAGCTCTGTTGCCTGCCTCCTGAAAGAACTCAAAAGTCGGCGGGACAATAGGCATCCTAGGGCACGCAGTAATAAAGTCTACGTCGTGGATATCGCCAGGAGTGTAGTTATTCAATGAAGAGGGTGTGTACCCCTCTTCAATGCAGCGCAAAACATCAATCTTACGTGGCTCGTTTTCGTCGTCAGTGAAGTACAAGATCGGACGGAAGTCTACGTCTGATCCACCGCTCACGTGTACGATATCTCCTACAACCCTAGTGTTAGGTGTGAAGTTGAACTCTGAAGTTGTGTAGATTGGACGCCATACCCCAGTACCCGTGCCAAAATAGTTTTCGCCATCCCACGCGTAAACCCCCATCTCGTCTACCCGTGCGCTAAACAAGAAGAAGTAAATAACACCTGTCTTTCTATCCTCCACCTTACCGATGACCCTACGACCACCAGAGTCTGGCTCTAGAATGTCGTCAAGATTAAAAGAGTTGGACAGATTCTGCGCTAAGTTCCCTATAGCTGGCTTCAAAACACCTGTATCGCCATCCTGATTGAGGTTGGCGTTGCCAGCTCCGTAATCATCTCCGTAGTCTGAAGAGACGGTGATGTTATACGCGTCCTTCATCTCCGTGTTTCCTCGAACCCTACTGTCTTTCGAGGAGTTGAGAAGGCGGGGGAATAGCTTATTGATCATCAGTACTTAGGCGATTGCTTGAAGTTCTGCCTAATGGTCTTCAGCGCCTCAGTCTTAGTGAAGTTGTTGAGTCGCGCCTTAGCCTTGCGGCGCTCGTTGTAGTATTCAGATCGAGCACGACCCTTTTCTGCAGCAGGAACAGTTGACTTACGCTCAATCAACTTGTAGTACATGTAGCTTCGAAGGGCCTCCTCAGCGTACACGTGGATGACAGGGAAGCTGTTGCGGGCTTCATCAGAGACGTACTCGATGATAACCTCGCTAACACCATCGTTTGTGCTGAGTTCGATTCTGTTCTGGTCGAGATCTACACGGTACTCACCACGCAGGTGTCCACCCCCCATACCGTACAGACGGCCTAGCCCCCCTTGGTACAGGTAGTTTTGAAAGACATAGTAGTCGTAGTCATCACCGCTTCCACCCTCGTTACCTGCTGTATCAGAGACGTCTCGGCTCCTATTGTCGATGATGTTTCCTGGCAGATCTAAAGGTCCCAATTCACTATCCGTCAAAGCCACAGGCGTGTCGATAGACATGGAGATATTTAGGTTCTTGTTCTCACCCAAAACGTAGACAATACCATCGCTGACCACACCAATCTTAATGAGATCCACGTAATCATCAGGAAGAGTAATCGTGTTGTTTGCCTGTACTGTGCGCCGTAGAGATCGGACCTTACTGGTCACATCAAATCCAAACTCTCGAATTCCACGTAGTGCAATGTTTCGAATAGCAGCGTCAGACACGTTACTGACAAAGTCATCGCTATCCATAGTAACGATAAAGTCGTCGATCACCTGACGGAGACCGACGTAGTTCATCGCTGTTGTTTCTAAGTTTGTCCTTGGCATTACTCAACTTTTGTTTCCCCCATGGCATACTGAACAAGCAACGGATCACGGAGATTAATACCAATCAACTCACACATCTCATATACAACTTCGCTCAAGTACTGAGGAGGTAAGTCAAAATTTCTGCTGTTGAGAGGATCCTGAATCGCCTGTCCAGTAGCGACGTTAAGGTTTAGTACTGAATATGTAGGGAACAGGTTGAAGTCTATACCGCCTGCCTGATTACCTCCATTGTCTATGACAAATCTAGACTGAGGGCGTCTGTAGAATCGAAGGGTCACATCCCCCACTGTAGCAGGGAAGACCTGATACACGTCCTGCATTACAAGACACACTGGGAATTCATCAGAGGGAGCAGACAAGTTGCTGTTTAGCACCCTACTAACCTTCTCCATATCGTACACCATCTCAACCGAAGTGTTTGTATTAGCAATTGTCATGCTAATGTCCTGAACCATATTGAGTGGTCGAAGGAAAGTGAAGGCCCCATCAGGGTTTATGTCCACCGAGTTGATGAAGTTGCCGTCGGCGTTCTCAACATCATTGCCGTAGGCATCGATGTCTGCGGTAAACACAGTGTTCTGTACGTACATACTCAGGTCTTGCTCGACCATCTTGTATGCAGACTTGTCTCGTCCTGCATCACGCCCAGATCTCCTTGCCGCAACAGAGCCTCTCAACTCTTTAAACATCTCATTGAAGACGTTTGTCTGCGCCATCTGAGCGAAGGAGTTGAAGACGTTAGGAGTAACGAATCCCTTTTGATCCTTGTTCGCTATGTCCCGAACAATGTTATATACGCGTCCAACGTCGATCATACCTACAAATATAAAAAAGAAAAGGCCGCGCTATGCGGCCCTTTCATTTGTATACCAGCAGGTTAGGCGAGTTTACTCAGCTTCTCCTCCAGGTTGCTCAGCACTGCAGCCCCCTTCTCTGTCATGCAGAACCTTGTGGCTACATCCACGGGGTCTAGACCTGCAGGGACAGAGACAATGAGTTGGTTGCTATCAAACCAGTTCACCGCACTAGGCGTACACTTAATGAACTGGTATTCCTTGGCTTGCTGTACGATCGAGCGCACCTGCACCTGAGGACTATCGAACGCCTCGATGAACTCCTTCGGATTCCTTTTGGCTTTCTGCAAGAGGTTGAACCTGATGTCGCTGGCGTTGCCGTTGATACTAAAACCGAAGTAGATTGCCACAGGGAGCAGCTCGTCAATGGCCTTGTCCCTCACCATGGTGATGGCGTCCGTAGTCAAGAACTCCCTTTGCAACTCGTTCTCTGCTTCTTTCCTGACGTCTTTGACACGGAACAACTTACCACCATTGGCCTGATTGCCTGGGTGCAACTGAAGGAACTTCTTCAGATTAGGCTTTTCTTTTGGGACGAAGATGCGTCCGTCACGAAACATGACCGCTTCGCGTTTAGCCTTGTCTCCCTGTTCATCCGCCCACACACTCGGCTCGTTGGGGCAGTAACGGATCTCTCTCACCGTATCCAGCTCGGGGTCGTAGACAGTTACACCTTTCTGCGGTAGCATGGTCACGATCCCACCCTTACCGACGAGTTCGTACTCAATGTTTGTGTTGACTACCTCCTTGTGCTTGAACAGGGGTTTCTTAGCCTGTGCCTTAGGAGTAGTGTCGGTCTTTTTAGGGCGACCAGGCGCACGTCGAGTTGTTGTTTGTTCACTCATGTCAATTGAATTTGTAGCAAATATAATTACAATTCTGGTCTGTACTTATCGTACAGGTCCTTGCAGATCCTGCTCGTCTCGACCTGACCAATATCGGTTTCAATCCAAATAAAACGACCAAGGCACCCTTGGAAGCTGCCGCCAAACTGATCGAAGTCTACGTCACCGTCTGTCTGTCCGTCTCCTTTCGGCTGAGCGGGAATGTACCCAACGACATCACCCTCAAAATTCTGCACTGTAATGTTGTTGTCTTCGTCGCGGCGAATACCAAAAACCAGACAAGTCTCACCAGGATCCTCCGCGTCTACTCCTGATTCAATCTTAGGGTCAGGAAAAATAAACGGGACAGTGCCGTTGGAATCATCATCTGTTCTGGCTTCTGCCTGAATATAACCCGCCGTAGTATCCCCATGTAAGGCAGAGATGATAGACGTCAAGGCATTCGAGAATCCAAAGTCATATGCGTCACCCTTAATGAATGTCTTCCCCAAAGGAAGAATCTCTGGAACACCAATAACAAGGAACATCGTGTATCTACCTCGATGAATGTAATCCCCAGAGAAGTACTTCAACACACTATAAGTCCCATCAGCATCTCTGACGAACTTTACTGCGCGAGAACTCAAGCCGCTGTTGTTGCTTCCGTCGTCGGTGCCGAAAACCACCTTTGGCTTTGTCGTACCTGCAAATTGATTGAGGTTGTATGTAGCCCCCAAATCCCCTGCGTTATCCCACGGGTTACCACCAAAGCCAATGTCATCTCCCTCACTATATGCTGCCAAAAAGCTAGGCTGATAGTCAAGGTCAGGACACCGCACCGTACTAGGAAAAGTAATCCCGTCTCGTACTGTACCAGCAACGGCGTGCTCATCACCTCCTGGTATGAGATCCAATTCACCAGTCTTCTTCAGGACCCCATCATTAAAGATCTGAATCTCAAGTGGACGAGTAGCATCACAGTTCTTTAAGTTAGTAGACTGATTGACAGCGTCTACTGTAATCACTCTTCTCGTCAGGGCTGGCGTTGTAATGAACTCGAGAATTTCTCGGGCTAAGGCAATCTCATTTCCTGGTTCACATGGGATGATCACCCTTGTGTTTAAGAGTCCTGTGCCACTACCCGTTGAGTTATAGAGGCTTACCTCTTGGTAAATCCCTGCATTGAATATGGCAATCACCTTGCCCTCCTCTGCTGTAGAGTAGGCAAAGCGATCGGTAGGCACAGCGAACATGGACACAGTATCCTCGAAGTTCGAAGAGCCAGTGCTGAACTTAGTGATCGGGTGGGACCTGAATAAAAAGAACTTATCGCTTGGCATGCCTCAAAAATAGACAATAAAAAAGGCCCCACGAGGGGGCCTTTTTCTATCAGTTGACCTGGGATTAGTTCAGGTGCGTAAAGACAAAGTTGACCTCAACATCAGCATTAGTGGTGATGGCAGTATTGCTATGCAAGAAGGTCATGTAAATGGAACGCTCGCTGTCCGTGTACCCCGTTGCCGCAGCAGGAGTAGCACTATCGCTAGTGGTTTCAAAGTTCCCCGCAGAGGAAGTTCCAGTTCTCAGAAAAAACACGCTATTG
>Ga0208899_1002940_pt1 | contig 11133 bp, 14 predicted proteins | sample VirMetDEL_Nov_24_FD_184518 | JGI IMG/M metagenome (GOLD analysis project Ga0208899, IMG submission 184518) | Aqueous microbial communities from the Delaware River and Bay under freshwater to marine salinity gradient to study organic matter... | ecosystem: Environmental > Aquatic > Marine >...
GAGCCTGTAGTTGCGTTTTCAATAAACCACATTTTTGATACGGTGTTTGGTCCTAACGTAATAGTACAATCTGAATCAAGTGTTCCTGTGTATTTTAAAAATATTGACCTACCCGGGTCGGTTAAACCATCTGCTATGGTTGTTGTGTGCGTATCAGCGTTTGTCGTAATGGCTTCTGTGCCAAAACTAAAAGCTTCAGCAATTAATTCTAAATTAGTGTTTGTAGACGCACCCCAAGTACCAGCTTCATCACCGGTTGTGATTTCTTTTAGTCTCAAATCATTTACATAAGTTGCCATGTTTGTCTCCGTTGAAATTTATTATAAGTTGTTTTTTTGCAAAAGTTAAGCTACCTCTTCCCAATTTGGTATTTGTGAATCATCTATTAAACCCCACACAGCCACAACGCCTAGGTTGGCTGTTGCACCGTCTAATGCTAAAACAATATTAGCTTCTGCATCAGTGGTTACACTTCCAAGCGAGCTTGTTGCTGCTACTCCACTAATATTCACGTTATTCGATGACCTAGTAATGACAGTTCCTAGTGCTGATGTTGTACCAAATCCAGAAACAGATAAATTATTATTACTGACTGTCGTAGCAGTTCCTAAAAGTCCCTCAGCAAAATCTGTAATAACAGATACATTATTGTTTGTTGATAGGGTTGTTGTACCTAAAGCTGATGTACTAGCTAAACCATCTACAGAAATATTGTTTACAGAAGTTGTTTCTAGGGTGCCTAAATTTGCTGCGGCTAATTGAGTTGCAGGAGTTACATTAGCATCAGCTTGAATAAATACGCTAACAGAACCTAAAGATGCAGTTACACCACCTACTGAAGCTATAGCCTGAGCATTTACTGCTGCAACAGGAGTTCCTGTTGTGCCTGCAGCAGGAGCTGTAATATTAAGTGGTACAGCACCTTCACCGTAACCAACCTGACCCCATGTTCCTCGACCCCAACCGTTAAGAAACTCAGCCATTATCTAAGTCTGTTTTGTAAGTCTGCTATGGCCTGACCGATTGCTCCTCCGCCTGCTCTCATCATAGGACGCATACTTCTTCTGCCTGAGATACCACCTACACCGCCTATTGACGGTGGTTTTATATATTGTTTTCTTGTTGTGGTTTGTTGACTTGGTATAAGTGGTTGACTAGCAATACCTAAAGTTCCTAATCCGCTGCTAATATTATCAACGAGCTGAGCTTTTTTTGGGTTAGGATTTGTGTTGAAAGATGGTGGTTTTACACCTACGCTTATAACCTGTCCATCTTGGCCTTGAAACTCTTTGTAAGTGCCTCCGCCTTTATTTGGTATCAATGGTATAGGCATCCTGTCAGGCACGCCGGGGGGTGGTGCTACAGGACCATATTCTATACCGCCTATAGGTCCACCAATGGGTTTACCTCTTGTTATGTCTAGTCTTGGGTCTCTTGGTCTGTCATCAATAAATAATTGGTCGTCTCTTTTTGGTGGCAGCATCTTTGGTGGTATTAGCTTTTCTCTCGGTGGTAATGGTGGTGGTGGCAGAGGCCTGTCAATTCGTGGTTTATTATCAGGCACCTGTATTCTGTCGCCTTCAGGGCCATAGGCATATCTAAATCCTTGTCTTGGCATAACTGTTGTATAAGCTTTGCCTTCACTACCGGGTCCCGGAGTATAACTATAACCCTCTGGTAATCCGCCTTCGCCTGTTGTGGCAGACATGTTATCAATCATCTCTTGTATTCTGTCAGGTGCTAAAATTGGGTCACCTGAAGCTAAACTGTCTTGTACTAATTGTCTTGTTTCATCGGTGACGTTTTGTAAGCCACTTAAATCAGGAAAAGCATCAGGCATTGTTCTTGCAATATAATCTTTCATGTATTGATTGTATTCAGCAGGTGTTCTGCCGCTTTCAATAAATTCCATATAATTTAGTGGCGGCCCTTCGTCTACGATAGGTCCTTGACCTCCGCCTGTTTCTTGTCCTCCGCCCGGTGGCTGTTGGCCAACTTGAGCTGTTAAATCGGCTATTTGTTGCTCTAAAGCACTTCTTTCGGTGGCAAACTGTTCACCTTGTTGAGCCAATGCGTCTTGTTGAGATTGAGCAGCTTCAGCTCTTATAACATCTTGTTGTGCTAATGCGTCTTGTTTTTCAACCTCTAATGCCTGCATTTGGCTAGATAAATCGTTAATTTGACTTTCTAAACTGCCTTTTACAGACTCTAGTTCGCCTACTTTACTTGTTAAATCACCAACTTGACCCTCTAAACCGCCTATAACAGACTCTAGTTCAGACCTTTGTACCCCAAAATCTTGTTCTAGGGTGGTAATAATGCCTTCTCTTTCAGCTAATAGCTGATTTCTTTGTTCTTCAAGCCTCATAGCTTCGTTTTCAGAGGCTTGTTGTCTTATAACGTCTTGTTGTTGCAGTGCTTCTTGATAATCTTGTACTGCAACATCCCTTAAATTGGTAATTTCTTGTAAATTTGCCTGTAATCCTTGTAATTGGTTAGCTAAATCTTCTGCTTTGTTTCTAGCCTCTTCTTCTCTACCATATACTCTGCCCATAAGAGGTGCTGTTGCAGCAGCAAAATCGCTTTCATCCATAATAGATGCTCGTGGTAATACCGGGGCTTGTGGAAGGATGGATTGACCAACAGGTGATACGCCTGCAATACGCTGCTCCATGGCAGAGTAGTCGTTGGGGTCGATGCCTAAATATTCTTGTAAATAATCTACTGCCATTACATTTCTCTTACGTTACCAGCAATGGGTTTATCCATTGAATTACTTTTTGATACTTTACCACCCATGTACATCTGTGGCAAACCTTCTCTAAGTATCTTTTCTCGCATTTCAGGGGTGATTCTAATGATGTTTGCCTGTGTTGCTTTTGTATATTCGTCTAAAATCGCCTCTCGAGATAATTCAGCACCTCTCATACCCATGTCTGTGCTAATGTTTTGTAATGTTGCGGTATCTGCTTCTCGCAACTTGTTCATTTTGTATTCACCAAAAGTATCGTCAAGGTCTAGCTGCCCTCTTTCAAACTTACCGCCATACTTTTTAGCTAGTTTTTGCATCATGTTTGGTATGGTTTTATCATAAAAGCGTGGGAAGAACTCAGCTTCTTCTTGGCTGTATCTAGGTACAATAGCAGCAGAACCTGAAACAGAAATTGCAGGTTTACCATCGTTTATTGCTTCAACAATCATATTTTTAATAACCATTTCTGCATAATCATCGCCTTTAAATGGATAATCTGGAACTTTGTCTAAAACCTTTTTAATTTCTTTGCCGTTAAAGTCTTCTAATTTTTGTAAATTTTTCAAATCGTCAGATGCTTTGCCTTCATAATCAAAAAACGCATCTATATCTAAACTTGTTTCTTCTCGTAAATTTCGCAGTTGTTTTGCATTATCCTGCATTTTGCTTATTTCTGTTCTTACATTTTCAGGTATGACACGAAAATCTAGTTCAGCATCAAGCAGTCTAGCTAAATCCATGTTATTAACATCAAGCGGTTGTGCGTTTGCTCTTGCGGTTAAAACATCAAGCTCTGCATCTCTCAATGCTTCATAAGCTAGTTCGAATATACCTGCTGAGTCGCTGCGTCCTTCTCTAATCATGTCACCGTAACGCATTACTTTTTCAAGGTTAGCATCAGGATATTGAGCATTAAATCTAGCTAAGTCTCGTGACAAAGTTTCTTTGAGGTCATTTAGTGAAATTAAATTTTCGCCCTGCAGTTGTTTGATTTTGCTCATTTTTTCATCATAGTCAGGTCTATTAACCATGCTTTTAAAGGCATCTAATGCAGAGGTAACTTGTTCAGGAGAACCATCATTTACTCTTATTGTTGCAATAGGTCTGCTCATTACGCCGTTTGATTGTATATTGCCTAAACCGTCATCAGAATATTTTGCTAATTCTTCTTCACGCCGTTTAACAAGTTTTTCTAATACCTGTATTCTGCTAGGAACACCAAATTTTTCTATGGTTGGGCTGTCGCCATACTTTGTTCTAAGGTGGTCCATAAATGTGTTAAGCATATCTGGGTTATCAAACTCTATAGTGCCACGGTCTTCACCGCCTAATTGACGAATGGCAAAGTCTTTATCACTCATACTATACTCACCTTGATACTCTTTAAGTTCAGGATATTTTTCAGCAAGTGCTTTCATCTCTTCAAGCTCGTCACGCATTTGTTTTACAACCTTTTGATGTAATCCGAAAGATTCTACGCTGCGTTCGTTTGCTTTTTTTAAGCTTTCAGCATCTTTGATAGGGTCTTTGTAACCATACTTCATGCCTTTTTTATGATAATCAGATTGTATTTCGTCAGCATGGAAGGTCTCAGTGCCGTCTTCGAGAACCCTGTCTCTGCCAAGCATGTGTGCAAGTTGGTTTTCATCGTCAAAATGACTTAAGCCAGAAGTGCTATCTTCCAATGCAGCGTTTTCATAAATATAAACGTCTTCACGATAGTTTTTACCGCCCGGCAAAGTGTCGTCCACATATCTTTTGTATTGTTGTTGACCGCTATACATGCCAATATCGATGTCTTCTCTTTCTTCCATGATACGTTGTAAACGAATTTCAGCTTCGTTTTGTGAGTATGGCACATCATCGTAACCATAATCAGACATACGGATTCTTTCGCCGTTAATAAAAGTTGTATAACCGACATCATCATTACCGTAAGCAAAGGTGTTACCAAATTCTCCAACTATGCCTGAACCTTTAGGCTCAATTAGTATATACGGATTGTCTTCGTAAACTTTAAGTGCATATTCTTCTATAACATCTTCAAGTGTTTCGTTACTTGCACCTGATTCTAAAGATTTATTAATTCTATTTACCATATCATCGAAGGTAAATTCTTTGCCATAACGACCATAATCACTTAATTCGTCATAAGTAAGTCTTGTACTATAATCTCTTACTAAATCATCTAAATATACCCCTTCCATGTTTTCAACATCGTAAGTAATATCGTCTATTAAGTTTTGATATGAAAGTTCACCTGATAGTGGGTCGGTCATAGCTGTTTCAACATCAAAATAAAAATCAGACCCGGGTTCTCCTATGTCTCTATATGTGTTTTTACTAATATTTATTTGATTTTTACTAGCATGCTCAATAACTTCAGGCAAAGTAGCGTTAGGGTTGTCTTTGATAAATTGGTCAATTCTTAAAAACGGCAGCTCTTTGGGTTTTACGCCTTTACTTGGGGCCCCTTTAGAATTAAGCCAATCAAGGATTTGGTTGCCTTTAAGATTTTTTGGTGCGTTACGAATCAAAGATTCAATTGTTGGCGACTTAAGATTGCTTAATGGGTCAAAAGCAAATTGTTTCACATCAGCTTCAAAGGCATCAGGTGGCAATCCACCGATACCACCACCGCCACCGCCGTCCATAGATTTTTGTTGAAATCTTCTAAGAGCCATTAATCCGGCTTTAGGAATGTTGGCTAATTCACCAAGACCGCCTAATGCACCTAAGGCTGATAATGGTGCTAATGCAGCACTCATAGGGTCTTCGGCTGTAAAAGGTAATCTTTCTAAGGGTGAGCTAAGCGGATTGACTAAATCAAGTAAAGCTTCTCCCGGCTTTTTTATTTTAAAACCAGCTTCGTCAGCAAAATACCCGGTTTCGTAAGTTTCTACCGGTACGCCTGTAATAGGGTTAATGTATACGCCAAGCTGCTCAGCAATGGGTAATTGGGTGAAACCTTCTTCGTAAGCTTTTTTGATATCACCTGATTCAAGATTCTCCACCATAATATCTCTGGCTACTTCTGCTTCTTTTTGTCGCTTAAATTGTGAAAAAGAAGGTGCATCAGGATAGCCTCCCGGTATGGTCGGTGCGTCTTTGAGTGCTTCGAATTGTTCGACTAAAGCTAGATACTCAGGGTAGAGTGGGTCTTGGGTGTCATCGGTTGCACCGCCGACTGCAAACAAATTGATGTTATCAAGTGTTGCCATGCTTTTTAACCAAATCCTCTAGCTCGTCTATTTCTTTTTTGATTTGCGAGCCATAGTCTTTGGCGTTCTTCATGATTTTTTGGCTGCCGATAATATCAGGTTCGTAGCCGTCACGAATAGCACTGTTGTAAACATCCTTTGCTCGGTTAAATCTAAACTCTTGTTGTTTGTATAAAGCTTTACGTTCTGCAAGTTCTGCCATTAGTTTTTTAATCGGCATCCTTGCAAAGCCACCCGGCATAGCAATCATAGGGTCGTCCAACAAACCGCCAATACCTTCCAAAGCGTTACGAACATTGGAAGGCATCATGTCTAAGATAGGGGTTCTTTCTGTGATAGGGATTGGCTCAATTGAGCCTACATCGTTAGGGTATGTGCCTTCCTTGTTGTTCATTGTCCAAATATATCACAGACTTGCACGGTCTTTAAGCTTTCTTGATGCAATTCTTGAAACTTTCCAAGGCGGTATATCTGCGTCATACAAAGATTTTATTTGTTTTGACATTCTACGCCAAGGTGCTTTAACACCTTTTTTACGGTTTCTGTGCATGTATTTATCCACATAAGCGATGATTTCTTGCTCTTCTGGAATTTCTTTAAGGTATTTGTGCTTACCTTCTTTGACTAATTCATAACCAAAAGGCACACCGCCGCCAATATGTCTGCCTTGTTCAACACAAGCCATCTTACCTTGGTACAACTTTCTCGCAGTTTCTTCTTTATCCCATTCAGCAAAAGTACCCATCATGTTGACAAACATATTTACATTCGGTGACTTGGATGTAGTTATCGATTCAGCACCGCCTAAAATATCGTGAGCAAACAAATGAATATTTAATTCGTTAAAGTCGTCACGAATATTGCACAAGACACTTAAGCGTCTGATTAAACGGTCTAGCTTTGCAACCAAGACAACATCGTTGGGTTCAAGGTTGCGTTTGAGTTCTTTACCTTCTGGGCGGTTATCAAAATCTAAAGTGCCGCTAACACCGTCATCAACATAAAAGCCGTCAGGTTCTTTGTCAAACAAATACAGCGACATCTTGGTGATGGTTTTTTTCTGCTCGTTCAAAGAGGTACCGTGTTTGGCCTGCTCATCGGATGATACTCGGCAGTAGCCGTAGATTGATTCGTATTCTAGTCGTTCCATTGCTTCTCCCTGTATATTTTTCTAAGTATTTCAATCAGTTCTTTTTGTGCTTCTTTTTTTTCCATTTGTTTAAATAGCTGCACAATCTCCAGCATAATATTTGATGAAGTCATTATTCCCCCTCAGGTAGTTGTATGTTCTGTTTCGTTAATTCTTCGATAAGTATTTTATTTAATCTTCTAATATCTTCAACAATTGCTCGATTCTCCTCATTCTGCTCGGCTAAAAACAAAATGTCGTTAGGCAATCTGCCTTCAGCCAAATCGTTAAAAGCTTTTTCAGTAACCTCAGCTGTAGGTTTTTTTTGATAGGTAGATTTTTTAATCTTTGGTTCTATTTTTTCTACATACCAAATTCTGTAATGATACTCGTCAGGGTTCTCTTCAGAATATATCTTCCTTGAAGTCATCTTCATACCAAACTTTTTAGCTCTGGTAACTACGTTTTGAGCAATAGAATACTCAGTAATAGTACCGTCAGGATTTACTTTAGGATGAATCACAAACGAATCACCTATTTCTAGGGTTTGTAAAAACCTATCCATCTCAAGGGATTTGCCTGTACGGTTTCTAAAGTCAGGCACCTTAACACCCTTATCTATTCTCCAATCTGTCTGCCAACTCATGATTCACCTCCCTTATCAGTAGTCTCAGGTTTTGAGATGTTCTCGGCAAAATTTTTCTCAAAATTCTTCAAGCGTTGCTTAGCACCAAAGATACGTTCAAAGTTCTCATTGAACTTAGCAATATCCTTGGTTCTGTTGCGGTCACCTTTACCGCCGTGCCATTTGTCACTCATTTGCCGTCTCCTTTTGCTAACTGTCGCAATAGTTTCTTACGCAACCGTCTACCTCTGCGGTTTAGCGGTTGCATGTTTTCATCAAAATCAGAAGTAACTGTGTCAACTTTCTTGACACGAGTCCTTCCATCAGTTCCAAGCTTCTTCACAATAAACTCAGGGTTAGTAATATTCTTTTTGTTATCCATTAGGCAACCTCTTTCTTGGCTCGTTCCTCGTCAGCAACTAATTTCATCAGTGCGTTCATGACAGGGTAAACCAATTGGTCTTTGTGCCATACAGGTAGGTCGGACTCGCATTTAGGACAGGCGACTTGGTTCTCTAGAAACTCGCCGATAGTAAATGTCTGAGGTCCGTGGTGGTGACAGTTAATCGTCACCTCCTCGTGCAAGCTGTCAGTAAGCTGTAGCTTGAGTTGTTCTAGTTTGGTTAGTTTTTTATTTTGCATTGTTAGACTCCTTTTTTAATGCTCTGCGAACTTTCGCTTTTTGGTTATTTCTTTCTCTTACCATCTCATTCTCCTCAGCAAACCAATCTTCGATGATTTTAGCCTTCAGGTCTTTGGTAGACAGGTCGGATAAATTCTTCACCAATCTGATGTGTGAGGGTTTGATAATAAGACTTGTGTAGTCGTGGTACTTTTCATCAGCCAATCTAAATACATAGTCATGACCGTAGTAGGTGTATGCTTTTTTTTCTTTGAGTAACTCCATTTTTTCTCCTATATATTGTTTGTTACAGTGTTTAGTATGGGAGTAAAAAGTATTAATGTCAACACTTATGTTCAAATTAATGTAATTTTTTTTCTGGGATTTCTATTACTTCTTCCGGGACCTTTAATGCTTTCTCGACTGCAGCTAACTGGACTTGGTGGATTAAAACCAAGTTGGCAAGATTCTTATTCAGCTCATAAAGGAACCTGTTGGTGTGTTCAAGTTCTGAAATAATCATATCCAAGTCTTTGTCTTTCATAAGCCTTTCCTTTTGTTGTGTTTATCAAAATATACCCTTGTGTAATATCTTCTGATAATAGCCAAGATTGATAAAACAATTAATTGGCTTAAAGATATTATAAACGAGTTATGGGTAAATAGGAGAACTATCGTAATGGTCAACCAAGACAGTGGAAAATTAACAATGGCACCAAGCATGGTGTCAACGGTTGCCTCTTTTAAGGCGGCTTTATCTATCTTCATGAAATCTCCTATCTAGATTGATTATACATTAATTTATGTTGGGAACAACACTTACTTGAAAAAATGAATATAGAATTTGTCAAACTCAGTTGCAATCGTCTTGCTGACAGCGGCCCGGCATTTATGGGTGTACGGTCAAAATATCTGACTTTTTTGAACTTTTGTTTTGGAATCCAATAGAGTCCCTAGTTATATAGGCTTTCTGGACGTGTAATAAGTGCAAATGTTAGCACTGTGGACACATAGTAGATGTTGGTCAGCGGCAATGTCATACTCACGTCATACAAAAATGTGTCGTAAGTTACTGATTTACCGTTGTTTTTTAATTTTTGACCGATTTTTGGGGTTCCACAGAAAAAAAACGCCCTCTCTTGGTTTTCTACAGGATATTAATGAACTGACTTAACTCAGAAAGTGTCATACATCGTCATACTTTGCATCTATAATATCGCCACCGAATATCTCTTTGAGTCGTCCTTCTATATCTTTGTGGCTCATGTTATCCAAGTTCGCTGTTATGTTGAGATTCTCTGTCTTCTTTATCTTCAGTCCAGCCAATTCATTCAGTTCTCGCAATGCTGATACCGATGCATTGAACTGCCCTTTGTTATATGCCTCTTCACTAATCTGCCATAGCATCTTCGCTGTCTTCTCTGGGGTAATCGCATACTTGTGTGCAAGCTCTTCTTTACCAACCTTGATGGCTTTGAGGACATTTGGATAATCCTTACCGTTCAAGAATCTAGTAGCTGCTTGAGCTGGGAACTCAAAGCCTGCTCTTCTAGCTGCCTCGGTCTGTGTGCAATTGTCATTGACATAATGCCACACAAAGGCTGACTGCATATCTGTTAGCTCAAACTCCGGGTCTGACTCAAACGCACTTGGTCTGTTAACCAATGGTTTATCAGGTGCGTTCTTACCTTTCTTCTTCTCTGCCATATCTAATCCTTATATCATATCCAACAGGGTGTAGGGTAGAGGGTATGCGTTCCCTAATACTATATTGTTATATATAAGCCATACTATATATGTATACCTACACCTATATATACTTAATAATATTATTATTATATATACTATACACTATACCCTAATACATACCTAAACAGCGTAACAATGGGGTCTCACGGTCAGGGTAAGGAACAGGGCATTGGTCTCTCCTTGCCATACCCTATCCCTTAAGCCCAACACATAAACACCAAATGTTGACCAATTTGCCATACCCTACCCTACCCTTAGCAATTTATATCAACGTGCGAGTCTGCATGCAGCTTTACAAAATACTCTGCATCCAAGACAACTAACACCTTACTTCTGTTGCGTTTAATAACCAACAAAGGCTCATAGCCCTTGCAATTCGTCTGTGCTTGGTCATACGACTTCCACACATTCAAGCTTTCCTGATTCTTACATTCAATGCTGTAGGGAAACTTATCCCTCGATTGTTTGCCCATGATGATATCTTCACCCTGAGAACCCATAGGTCTGCTTTCTAAATCTTCTTCATCTAATCCTAGTAGGTCCACCAGCATCTGCCTGAACTTCTGCTGTAATAACCTACCCTTTTGTTTTGCTGATTGTGGCCTCATCTATTATCCTTATTAAAACGGTGATTCCTCCCATACTGATTTATCTTCTGGTAAGTCCACCAAGCTAACATCATACACTTTCTTACCGTTTGTTTTCCTAGGGTCTATGCCATGGTCTGTTAACACCCTACTTGCATCCTTGAAGTCTATGTTGCGAGGGTTGCGTATACCCAATGCTCGTAATAAAGCAGTGAGCTGCCATGCTATCTTCTCTGTATCTAATGCATCAAAGTCTACATGTTGTAGTAATAAGTCTTCGACAGCACCCTGAGTCCTGAATCCCTCGTTAGACTCTTGGAGCATCTCTCGTTCTTCTGTGGTCAGATACCAATTCTTTACACCCGGCTGATAGAGTGTTGCCTTTACCTCAGCCCACATCTGTTGCATGTCGATGCCGTGGTGTGGGTCGATATCGGTAACCTTAATA
>Ga0208899_1002943_pt1 | contig 11130 bp, 23 predicted proteins | sample VirMetDEL_Nov_24_FD_184518 | JGI IMG/M metagenome (GOLD analysis project Ga0208899, IMG submission 184518) | Aqueous microbial communities from the Delaware River and Bay under freshwater to marine salinity gradient to study organic matter... | ecosystem: Environmental > Aquatic > Marine >...
GGCCCTGGTTGTTGGCGCAACGGTCAGCACACCGGCAGCCGGCCTGAGCCTAGCCGCCATTGCCCCGGCCTTGGCGGTTGGTGCAACGGTCCGCCCGCCTATCGCCGATCTATCGCTTGCCGCCATTGCTCCTACGCTGACAGTCGGCGCGGGCCTAAACGTTCCTGCGGTCGATATCGCTCTGGCGGCATTGGCTCCGGCGTTGGCTGTGGACGTGATCGTTGCGGCACCAGTCGCGGGTCTATCGCTTGCCGTCATCGCTCCGACGCTGACCTTGGACGTGATCGTCAACGCCCCTGCCGCGGCTCTCACCCTATCGGCCTTCTCCCCGACCCTAGCTGTGGACGTGATCGTCAACGCTCCCGCCGCGGCCCTGGCCCTATCCGCCGCGGCTCCGACGCTGCCCGCTGCCGTGACCCTCATCGTCCCGGCGGCTGCCCTAGCTGTCTCCGCCATCGCCCCCTCCGCATCCGCTGGCGCGCATATCCTCGCCCCATCCAGCAATATTGTTTTTGCAGCGCGCACACCGGCTCTGTCTATCGACAGGATAATGGTGGTGCCATCCGCCGGCCTGAGCCTATATGCTCTGGCTCCGACCTTTGGGAGCGCAAGCGCGGCCCGACAGGTCCGCGTGGCGGCTAACTCAAACAACGCCGCCGTCATAGCCAGCACGGCCAACGCTGCCGCGATTTCGAACACTCAAAATGGGGCCACCTGATGACATTCCAGATTAAGCAAAACGACACCTCGCCGCAGCTTGAGGCGGTGCTTTCCGACGCCGCAGGCACCGCGATTGATCTTACCGGCGCGGCTGTGCGGTTCCACATGCGGCGGGCGCGCGGCGCGGTGGTGATCGACGCCGCCGCAACCATCGTAACCGCCGCAGCGGGGCTGGTCCGGTACGTCTGGGTGGCAGGCGACACGGCCACGGCGGGCAGTTATCAGGCGGAGTTTGAGGTCACGTATGCCGACGGGACCATCGAGACGTTCCCCAACGCCGCGAATATCCAGATTGACATTCTGGCGGACATTACTTGATGGATAAAAACGCACTCGATTGGAGCCAACTGCCCGGCATTGCAGACAGTGATCAGTGGAGAGGGTCAGGAAACCAACACATGGAGCGCGGGCTTGTTCCTGCGCATAGCATAAAGGAGCGAGCAAATGGCTGACGCGAAAATTTCGGCGCTGAACGCGCTAACGACTGCGGATGATGCCGACCTGTTTGCGGTGGTGGACACGAGCGCGACTGAAACCAAAAAAATCACAAAGGCAAACATGCTTTCGCCGATTGTAATTTCAGGGGCGAACGTCGGCATTGGTATTACTCCATCCGTTAAACTACACGTAAATGGTGATTCGGAAATCAATAGTCTGACCATAGGCCGTGGCGCGGGTAATAACAGCAGCAACACCGTTTTCGGAAGGTTGGCATTCGGTAATAACACTACCGGAGTGAGCAATACTGCCGTCGGCTTTCAGTCGCTCTATAGCAACACTACAGGCATCGGCAATACTGCTATTTCTAATAACGCACTCTATAACAACACTACTGCAAGCAACAATACCGCTGTCGGTTTTAATGCACTCTATAGCAATACTACCGGCACCCAAAACACTGCCACTGGCCGCGATGCGCTTCGTGAAAACACTACTGGCAGCTTTAATGTTTCCGTCGGCATGCAGTCGCTCTGTAGCAACACTACCGGCGCGAGCAATACTGCCTGTGGCGTTGCGGCAGGGGATATTATTACAACGGGCAGTCGCAATGTCATCATCGGTCGGGCAAGTGATCCATCGGCGGAAGACGGAAATGATCAAATCGTCATTGGTTACGGTTTGACGGGCAAAGGCAATGAAACTGCGTATGTCGGCGGAACCAATGGCGCGTACAACGAGAAAAATGTAACGACGTGGGAAACCACGTCTGATGAGCGCATCAAGAAGAACATCGAAGACAACAACACCGGCCTAGATATCCTATCCAAGATTCAGGTTCGTAACTTTGAGTATCGCACGCCGGATGAGATCACAAACCTGCCAAGTCATGCGGCGATAGAAAAAGATGGCGTTCAACTTGGCGTGATTGCTCAGGAAATCCAGAAGGTTTTGCCAGAGTGTGTGAGTGAAAATTCGACGGGCGTTTTGTCCGTGAATACTGACCCACTTGTCTGGTATCTCATCAATGCGGTCAAAGAACTTAAGGCCGAAATTCAGGCGCTGAAAGGCAACTAACATGGATTATACAGCAGAAGAAATCGCGCAATACTATAGCGCATCCATGGACAGCGTGAACTTGCTCAACGCGGGCAAGGCTGTTGATATGTCCGACGATGACTGGGCCGACGCAGTATCTCGCAATGTCGGGCACCTCAAGATTGTCGTGTCTAAGGACTTCTGGACGAATGAAGACCTGACACCATTCCACGACGCCATCGCCGCGTTTTAGGAATGACAAATGACGGATGAAAAATCCTTTATTGATTGGGGCGCGGTGACAATCGCGGCGGCGACTTTTTTTGAGTTCCTGCCTGCGTTTGCATCGCTTTTGTCCGTTATATGGCTTGCTCTGCGGATCTACGAGACCGACACCGTGCAGCGGATACTAGGCCGCGAAAATAGATCAACCGATTGAATGGGGCGCTAACTATGCTGCCAATTCTTGGATCGCTCATGCCGGTCATCGGCACAGTTCTGGATCGCGTCATTACTGACGAGGCTGGCAAAGAAAAGGCCAAGCTGGAGATGCAGGCGGCGGCGCCTTGGCAAGTGTCAAAACTGCCACCCCCGTAGGTCATTGCGAACCTTCGCCACGTCGCATATTGTGACGGGGAATTTATGAGGGATAATGCATGCAAATATTCCGCCCGCAGACAATCCAACAAGCGCTAACAGACGTTTCCATGGCGCAACGCGGCGACGTAGTACATATGCCGGTGGCCAGCGTTGGCCGGTTCAAGCCGGGCAGGATTGCGGCGGGTGTCACGCTCCAGGCAGGAACCTATGCCAAAATTGAATGCGCGTCGGATGGCGTGATCTTCGACCGGCCAACCGTGCTGGCGACGGGACAAGGCTACGATAGCTTTGGCATCATCATTACCGGCAACGACTGCGTTATCCAATTCCCCACCATTGACAACCGCGACGGCACGGTCTGGACCGTGGCCGATTGGCGGGCCAAGGCGTGCGGCGGCATCATGCTTCGCGGGCATCGCAACAAAGTCGGCGGCGGCAAGCTCTACAATGTCCGGCATGGCGTGGTCCCGCATGACCAGGGCAGCTACAGCAATATTGAGGGCGTGCATATCGACGGGCTGGCGGGCGATTCCTTCCGGCTCAACCAGAAAGGCATGAGGCTAGCGCTGTGCCGCGCCGTGAACTTTAAGGCCGTTGACGGCAACCACGATGATGGTGCGCAGGGCTTTGCCATCGACCCAACCACTGGCAGGCCGTCCAAGTCGGTGGCCTATTCCATTGATGACGTGGAAGTGGACAGCAACACCTTTCTTGCCTCCGATGACCCGAACGATGAAATCTGGACCCGGACAGATGAGGCCGGGCCGTATGTGCTGGACCAGCCGCCATTGACTTCGCCATTCCAGGGCATCGTGGTATTCAACGGCTCCGCCCTTCGGTGGAAGGTCACGAACAACCTGATCGTGTCCACGCCTTGGAAGCACGGCATATCGCTATCGGCAGCCCAGGATTGCTTTGTCACTGACAACACCGTGATCGACGGCAACCCCAACTTCCGCGGAGACCAGATGCAAATCTCGGTGCAGCGCAACAATGGCAACGTGGTCACGGGCAACAGCGCGCCGCGGATCAATCCATTCTGGCCTGGGAACAAAGAAATTCCGCCAAGCGACTATGCCAAGCATTACAAAGACCCGGCGAACTTTGACTTCCGGCCAAAGGGGAGCGGGCCGAAGCCTGCGCCAGTACCCGCGCCGTTGCCGACCCCGACGCCAGAGCCGCCGCCCGTGGTTGTTGTGCATGATCCGCCCATTGACGAGCCACAAAAGCCGTTGCCGCCAACGGACGAGCCACAACCCCACGAAAGCGAAATCGCACAACTGCGCCGCGAAGTGCGGCAACTGACCGGGCGCGTTGCGGCGCTCGAAAACAAGATGTGAAAGGCTACCCCATGACCAAACTTGCACGCTACATGCTGATTGCCTGCGGGCTTGGCAGTCTATCCGCCTGCGCGCTCGCAACCGACCTTATAAACCAGGGGCGCACCTATGGCGCGGCCACGGCGGCTGAACTGGCGCTGGCCGAATGCGCTGCACCAATCGACATCCGCAAGGCGAACGCTGAAGCCGTTGCAGCCTACTTGGCAGAGCAAGGAAGCCCCGTTAAGTTCACGCTCGACTGCGACGGAGACGGGCAGCCGGACTTCTAGGCTTTATTCCGGCTGTCGGTCCGCATTTATAAGCGTGTCTGCGAAATCGCCGGGGTTGCCAGCCTTTGCCCCTGTAGTCAATGCAGAGCGGCACGAGGCTTTGCACGCAGGCAGGCTGGCTTGGTGAAGGATTCCCCGGCTAACCCTCAGAAAGGAGTGCCGCCCTATTCTGTGGCCGTTTCCAGCGCCGCGAAATACAGCGCCTCCAGGCTTTCGAGTTCCGCCCGCTCTTGCGCGTCCATCTTGCGCTTGCGGATGACAGCCTTTAGGGCTTTGACATCATAGCCGTTGCCTTTGGCTTCGGCGTACACCTCTGCAATGTCTGCTGTCAGCTTGGCCTTTTCGTCTGCCAGCATTTCGACGCGATGGATCACGCTTCGGAGTTGGCCCGCGGCTAGGTTCAATTCGGTCATAGTCTCTTCCTCAGTTTACGCCGGTTCATAGGTTTTGGCGAAAATATCCGGCTTGCAGGGGTAGCATTCGCCATTCACCCCTTTGATAATCCAGTCGCCCGGATCACCCCGCATAACGCCTTCAAGCGTTTCAATAGACACGCCTTCATCGTAGTCAGATTGGATGCCGTTGTCGTGAAGGAAAAATATCAATCCATCGCTGGGTTCCTGTCCTGCCGGGGGCAGACGGTATGCTTCGATTATCACGGGTAGTTTTCTAAACATTGGCATTGACTTCATCCTTTCAGTTCAGACGCGCCGGGATTGGCCGTCTGCGTCGCTCTCCGCCCAATACTCCGCTAGGTACTCGGCCATAAGCTGGACTTGCTCTTCCGGCTTGGCAGAGTTCGTCGCTGCATTGCGCAACGCCTCCCAGTTATAGCCGTCATCGGTTGCCTGTATGGCGATGGCTTTCATGGCCTTGCGCGCGTTCTCAATGGCGCGGTTGGCCTGCCGTATCGTCGTAATGTACTCGGCAGCGCTTGCACCGGCGCGGGGCGGCTGGACGGTCATGGCTTATCCTCCCCATTCATCGGCGTCACCATGGACGGCATACACCGGCCCGGCTTGCGGCTTGCCTTGGATGCGTTCCAGGGCAATCATGGCGCTGTGCAGTTGCCGCTTGGCTGTCTCGATCCGCTCTTCGCGGTCGTCCCCCGCCGCAAGTTCAACGATATTCCGCAGCGCGTTCGTGGTGTGCAGCATGGCTTCTTTGACGTTCGGGCTCATTGGCTTTCCCCTTTGGCTTTGGCGATGGCGGCGGCGGCTTTACGCAATGCCCGTGGGCTGAGTTCCTCATAAAGCACTTCCAACGCCTCCAGCAACTCAGGCGCGGCGGCTATGAGGCGGGCGTTGGCCATCATCTCTTCCGGCGTCCGCCCGCGAATACCGGCGTCGTCGTCTACGTAACGAGAAAACAACCCTAGTATTACAACGGAAAATTCGATATCTGGTGCCTCTATGCCAGGGAAATCATCTTCACCAGCAACAAGGACTTCCCAAGGCCCCGGCGTGTGTTTCGTGTCGGTCATCGCATTGCCTCCATGTTGTTGATTACCGCGCGCAGCGGCAGCTTGTAAGGCTTATAGGCGACCTTGCGATGGTCGGCACAGTATGACGAGCCTTCCACGTGTGGCGCACCGCAGAAGTGAAAACCCGGCTCCCCAGGCTCGCCAATCGGCCATGCGCAAGATCGGACAACCGGCGCGACCCATGCTGGCTGCGGCTCTGAGATTGGCTTGCGCGGTGCGTCTTTGCGCGCATCCTTTCGGGGCAATCCTTCGCGGAGTGCCTTGCCAACAACGGCATTCTTGGTCTTTCCCAGCGCCTTGCCAATTTCAGTGCAGTTTAGCTGGTTTTCCAGCCAGAGCCGCTTCAGTTCGGCGACCATATGGTCTGGCCAGATCGTCGTATTGTGCTTTGCTCCACTACGCGGCGGCAATCCCAGCTTGTCGCGGCGGCGGTGTACGGCGCTAGCACACTTGCCAATCCGTTCGCATACTTCCTCCATCGGCACATCATGCCGCGCGTGGAGTTCGCGCAGGATGTCGTCTTGTCGTGGCGTCCATGTCATTGGCTTTTCCTCCTAAAATGGGATTTCGTCGTCGAAGTCGGCATTGCTGGCCGTGGGCGTTCGCTTACCGCTGACGTAGCTTTCCCCGCTGTCGCTAGGCTGGCTTCCCTCACTCTTGGCGCCAAGCATGGTCAGCACGCCGCGGAAGCGTTGCAGCACGATTTCAGTGCTGTACTTTTCAACGCCGCTTTGGTCCGTCCATTTGCGGGTTTGAAGCTGGCCTTCAATATAGACGGACGCGCCTTTTTTTAGGTGCTTCTCGGCAACCTTGGCAATGCCCTGGTCGAATATAACGACCCGGTGCCATTCGGTCTTTTCGTGCTTCTGCCCGTCTTTGGTCCATCGTTCGGACGTGGCAATGGTCATATTCACAACCAAGTCACCAGATTGCAGGGACCGCACTTCTGGGTCACGGCCAAGATTGCCCACCAGAATGACTTTGTTGACTGATCCGGCCATCACTTGAACCCCGCTGCTTTGTAAAGTTCGTCGATGCGCGCTTGATCTTCGGCGGCGCTCGTATTGTATCCGGCCTGATCAAGCGATTCGCTGTCTATTTGTGCTATTTGTATGACAGCCAGCAGCAATTCCTTCGGCACCGTCACCATATCCTGCCCCGCCGCTTTCATGCGGTCGCGGGCTAGTTCTTTGCGTTGGTCGTCAGTCATCTTTTTGCTCCAGTTCGGCTTTGATTTCGTTGCGGCGCGTCAGGGTCAACCCGCGCAGCCAGTTGAACGCATTCGGATCAACTTGCTCCAGCCGTTTAATGGCCCTGCCGCTGTTCCGCATGATTAGGTCTAAATCATCTTGCGACGGCGCGTTGGTGATGGCGTATTCCATGTCTGACAGAAACTTGGGCCAATCCTCGGACGATTGTTCCGGCTTTGGCGGAAGGGCTTTTTGCCGGGGCGCTGGCGTTTGCAGGCGCTTGACCAAAACCATCTGGCGCTTGCTCTTCGACACGCTCAACGCCATGGCCAAGTCGCGGTCGATGTGGCTCATATGGCTGATGCGAATACCGCCGACCTTCATTCCGCCCCATGTTACCTCATCATCACGGTACAGCGTCATTGACTTGCCGGGATAGTTTGCCGAATCCGCGCCCCATGCCTGGACGATAACCCGGCACATGGACTTACACGGCTTGTATGGCTTGCCGTTGTCGCCTTCATAGTGGACGGACACCGGCTGCTCTTGACCGGGCCGCACTTCAACACGTGAAACGGTGATGGTTCGCGGGCCGGTGATAAAATCATCCGCGTTTGTTTGATTGCTTTTCGGCACAATCGTTGCCGCCATGTCATTCATATCATGTCCCTTTGGGTTCGTTCGGTTGGAAAGCTGCGCAGCGCCGGGTTTTCAAACGCGGCATGGTAAGCCTTGCGCGCGGCTGCGATCTGCGCCTCAAAAGCTGTTGCGCCTTCAACGATCGCTTCTTGCACCTTGGTATCCGGGTAAATGCGAATGATTGGCATCCGCATCCCGCCGCTATAGCTGATAAAATCCAGCCATGCGCGTTCGGAGACAAGCAAGCCGGTCTGGCATTGCAGCAGGTAGTCGATGGGGACGATTTGCTGCCCCACGCACTCTACAAACGTCTGCATTTGATATTTTTGGCGGCGGCTTTTGACTTCAACCAGACCATCATCGCCGACCAGCGCGTCCGGGGAATAGCCAAGCGTAAAGCCCCATCGGTCGTTGGTGATAAATCCGCAGTATTCGACTTCAGCCACGTTCTGATGATAGACGCTTAACGCCAGTTGCTCATCCTCCTGCCCGCGCAGCATATCGTCTCCGATATAGGACGGCTCAACGTAGCCGGTCACGCGCTGGGCAAGCAGTTCGTAGACGTGGCTGCGTACCTTGTCGTTGTTGGCGATTTTGAGCGTCGGCGTCAGCACAAGGCTCATTTCCGATGCCGTCATAAGACCCCGGCGAGCGGCGAACCACTCGTCGGAACCCTGCATTAGCTTTGTCATGTAATTGATCATTGTTCCCTCGTCACGGCGATTGCGTTTGCTGGGTCATTGGAGTTTTGCGCGAAGGTCTGACAGCGCGGCTTCTAGTGCGGCAAGGCCCAGAACCAATTCCTCCCTGCCATGACCTAACGCGCTGTGCCTCCTTAGTAGCGTTGCCGGTATCTCGTAAGACACAAACCTGTCACCGCAGGCGGGGCAAACGCGCCGCCGCTTGGTGGCCGCATATCCGCCAACACCAGTAGAACGGGTGTCCTTGGCCTCTGTTGGCGTGCCGCATGAAAGGCAAGGCATGGTGTGCTTCTTTATGGGCACTGTCTATTCCTCATCTGGTTTCGATACTTGTCACCATAGCGGCGAAAAAATATCCGGGCAATAGGAAAAACGCACTTGACCGGATTTTTTTTAGCCGCCATAAAGAGGCAGGACAAACAGCAGGCGGAAACCATGAAACCCGACAAACTGACGGCCAACATCATAGACGCAATCGGCGTCAAGCAACTGGCGGCTATCGTGCCGGTCAACGAGCGGCTGGTTCGCGGCTATCGGCAGAGAGGCAAGATGCCAGCATCATGGGCAACGATAGTCAGGACGGAGGCTGAAAAGCTGAACCCGCCGTTGAGCGTGCCGGACCGGTGCTTTTCATTCAAGCAGGCAAAGGGGAAAGGCGAATGACCGATCTATGCAAAGAAATTACCGGCCAACCGCAAGGCATCTTGAGGCTCGGTAAGGGAGAAGGCGATCAACCGCGGGCGCGGGCATATTTCCTGGACGGCGAGTGCGACCCGTTCTGGATTGATTACGACATGGACGGCACCGCTACGGTTCATACCGATGGCAACAGCTACATTCTGTTAACGGGTGAAATCTTAAGCGGCATGCTGGAATTGGTCGATGAAGCAATCGACCTTTGGGAAACGCTAGACCCGTTCTGGAATAAAAAGGCGGAGTGCTACGAAGGATGGGAACACTTGATTACGGAGGCTACGGAATGACCATCCTCTTCTCCCTCCCATGGCCTGACCGGGCGCTATCTCCAAACAGCCGCATCGACCGGCGCTCGTCCACGAAGATACGGCAGGCGGCGCGCGATGCTGGTTTCTACGCGGCCAAGGAAGCCATGCAAAAGGCGGGCCGCAGCGTCTACGTGCCTAGCACAGCCCGCATTGCCATCAGCTACACATTCCACGCGGCCAATATGCGCCGGTACGATCTGGACAACAGTCTCAGCCGGTGCAAGGCGTACTCAGACGGCATCGCGCTTGCTATAGGCGTTGATGATAGCCGCTGGGATGCTGTCACCTTGCGCCGGGGGAAGCCTGTAGACGGCGGATGCGTCGTTGTTGAGATAGAGGCTATCAAGCAATGACCCAATGCTCAACGTGCGCACACTTCCGCGGGCCGTTCGCTGGCTATCAGGGCTGGTGTTGCCGTCGCGCTTGGCCGTGGCCATGGGTCAGCAAGTACGGGTGCTGCGGGGAGTGGAAAGCGTGACGCGGCGCATAGACGGCCTGGAAGCCGCGGCAAACGCTGTTGCCGGTCTCGCTATATCCGCAACCGCCGTCCAGGTGCTTTGGCCGCTGTTCGGCTGGCAGGCAACTATTGAGCAATCCTCAATGGTTGCGGCGGTGTTCTTTGTCCTATCAACCGCGCGCAGCTATGTACTGCGGCGCATATTTCGGAGGGCTAGTTGATGGCTAAATGGGTTTGCGAACAGTGCGGATCACCATTCGTTCGCGACAAGAGCGGAAGCCGCCCGGTCAGGTTTTGTGGTGTCGGCTGTTACCGGGATTGGCGCAAAACTGCTGGCCCGTTGCCCGGATGCTTTAGGCCGGGGAATGTCCCTTGGACCAAAGGCAGGAAAGGCATTCATCTAAGCCCAGCGACGGAGTTCAAGAAAGGGGAAAGCAACAAGAGGTTGCCCCTTGGTAGCGAGCGCGTCCGCATCGACAAGAATGGTGCTCCAAGGGCGTTTGTGAAAACGGGCGTGAGGTCATGGGAAATGCGGGCCAAGGTTGTTTGGGAAAGGCATTGTGGCGCTATCCCCGCGGGCATGGTCATTCATCACAAGGACCGAAACTCCCTCAACGACAGCATCGGAAATTTAGAAATCCTTACCAGGGCAGAACACCTCAACGAACACCGGGCCGAGATTAAATCCCGGAACAACTGGACTTGATGAAATGACAAAGTTTCGCCGCGCGCAGGAAGAATTAACGCAACAACAACGAAAGGGCCAAGCATGTTGTGCTTACATTCTGAAACGGGACTTGCGCGCGGCGGCAACAAAGGAGAATGACCATGTTTGACGTTCGAGACGTGCTTCGGTCGCTTGGCGTGGAGCCTGAAAAATCCACAACTTGGCCTGTAGGCTGGGCAATCCGCGACTTGTATTTAGAGCGGTTCGAGAAGCTGCCTGATAAGGAGTTGCGAGCCAAAACCAGCGGCAAGGGCGGCCACTGCATGGCTGTGTATCCTGATGGCTTTTTGCTGGATGCAAAGAGTGTTGCGCGGCGGGTGCTGGCGACGATTGAAACCCAGGCGGCAAGCCAGCTTGACCTATTTGGTGATTGATTGACAACCGCCGCAATGTCAGGGAATATAGGCGGGCGGGAGAGCGTGTCGCAAGCGCTCTATCCCGCCCATCCACCAGCCGGAGGGAGAAACAGCCGGTGAATAGCCAGAGATTTAACACCGCCGCCGCCGCTTCGCAAGGGGGTTGTC
>Ga0208899_1002955_pt1 | contig 11098 bp, 20 predicted proteins | sample VirMetDEL_Nov_24_FD_184518 | JGI IMG/M metagenome (GOLD analysis project Ga0208899, IMG submission 184518) | Aqueous microbial communities from the Delaware River and Bay under freshwater to marine salinity gradient to study organic matter... | ecosystem: Environmental > Aquatic > Marine >...
TTATTCAACAATTCAAGGACTTAAAATGAAAAAAGAAATATTAATCGGCTCAACTATTATTGTAATTGCAATAATAATATCCGTTGCTACTATTTATTTATTAACATTATTAAAATTTAAGGGGGTTTTATGATAAACCAAACAGAAATTTACAAAGACCTTAACGAAATTAAGGCAAGTGTTAGGGTTGCAAAGAATGGTGAGAATAAGTTCCAAAAGTATAAATACTTTAAATTAAGCGATTTGCTAAATGCTTTAATACCTAAATTACAAGAAAAAGAAATATTTTATTCTTTTCAAAATGAATATATAGGTAACGATGTATTCAAAGGCGTCCATACATTTACTAAAAATGACAATAGTATAAGTTTTACTTATTCTTTTCCGCTTGACACTGCACAAGGGAACAGAATACAAGCATACGGCTCTACAATGACTTACGCAGAACGTTACGGCTTACAAATGATATTTAGCATAACAGACGATAAAGACGACCCAGACCAAAACGATTTAGACAAAACTGCTAAACCAACAAAAGCAGAATTAGACAAATTAAACACTGCATTTGAGAATTTCGGATTAACTGAAAGAGCCGACAAAGTAGGATTTATTAAAAATAATGTTGGTAAAAATTCAAGTGCAGACTTAAATAAAAATGACGTTCAAGAACTATTAAGGTTGCTAAAATGAATTACAGACAAAAGAGATATTTAAACGCTTCTTTTCTTAAACAAATAATAGATGAAGAAATTAGTTTAGAGTTTTTGGAAGAAAAGTGGAATGAAGAAAAACCACCCAGTAAAGCGTTTGAATATGGAACAAAAGTTCACGAATATTTATTAGAAGGTATTGAAAACGACTTAATAAAACGTTACAGCGACTTAAAACCATTTATCGACATTATACCAGGTAAAAGAGAAATAGAGCTTTATACAGCGTTAGAAGGCGTAAAATGCAAAGGTAAAATAGACATATTAGGTTCACATAGTGTAATGGACTTAAAAACGACTTCAGATATTCACAATGTTAAAGAGCAGGTTGAAATGTATAATTATAATATTCAATTAGCATTTTATGAATTACTTGCAAATGTAGAAAAGTCAAGTTTAATTTTTGTAACGAAAAAAGCAAAAAGAAATGACTTGTTTTTATACAGGATGCCGAAGTTAGACAATGAAAAAACAAGAATCCTAGATTTTTTAGCATTAAACAAAGATATTTTACAACAATTTTTCATAGGTGAATAAATGTATTTAAACAAAGCAAATACTGCATATATTGGTTACGATAAAGAAACCAAAGAACAACAGGCGATAGTTATAAAAAAGCAAAAAGATGAATATGTATTGACATTTTTTTCAAAAGAATATATAGGTCGTTTATTTAAAAACGATAAACAAGGTAATGAAAAAAGACCAGACTACACTGCTTCAATTAAAGATAAATTAAGTATTTCAATATGGTTAAATGAAAAAGATGGAGATAAATATTTCACTTCTACAATACAACATAAAGAAAATGACTTTATAAAAGAAAAAATAGAAAGAGATAAAAACTACAATCCAATAGGTCAGCAATTAAAAGATAATTTTGACGCTGAAGAAACACCATTTTAAGAGGTTAAAATGAAAGTAAACAATAAGCAATTAGCCGAAAAATTAGGTATTAGTTACGAAAGAGTTAGACAATTAACCAGAGGTTACAAAGTTAATAATAGGTTTTTTTACCCACTTTTTCTGCATAATATACATTATTATACAGATAACCCTAAAGGCGTGTTAGAATACGATTTAATTAAATGCTTGGAAGAATATTATAATTACACAGGTGCAAAATGAATGAATTTATTGAAATAATAACAACTTGGAGCTTAAATAAAATACTTTTTACTTTTGTATTTGCTTTCATAGTGTTATACATAGTATTAGATTTAACAACTTCATATTTAAAATGGTTAATTAGTAGAGTTTGGAGGCGTAAATGATAAGAATTGACTTCAAAGAATTTAACGTTACACACAACTCTAATAAATACAAAATTATAAGCCAATTAGTTAAGTCTGGAGCTGAATATAAGGCGTTAATTAGTGTTTATTCAGGTGAAAATGTTAATAAATTTGAAAGACCTATTGAAAGAAATGAGTTCAAAACAATAAATTATTTAGAATATTTACAATAATATTTTAAGTAAGACGTTAAAGAAAATGAACAAATACCTAATTATAAGAAAATTACTTAAAACCCATTTGAAAGTGAGTTATTACTCAAAGCTGAGGAGCTTGTTCAACTTTCAAGTGGGTATTTTATTTTAAAGGAGCTTTTATGGTTGCAAAATATAATGTAAACTTCGCAAAAAAACACGGCATTTATAAAGCTATTGTTTATAGATTGCTAAGATATCAGTATAACTCAGAAATTGAATTTTCTAAATGCAATATAAATAATAGTTTAATTAAAATTGAAGGCCGGGTTTATAAAACTACTAATTTTAATAGTATTTCAATATTAACTGGTCTTACTTATTTACAAGTTTATAACTCAATAATGTATTTAGCAAATATGGGCTTTATTCATATAGATGAAGATAGTTTTAATAAGATTGAACAAACTAATGATAATATTAATAAATTCAATTATATGGTGTCAAAATGATTGATAAATTAAGGAAGCACCTGAGTGGCAATTTTAGAGTTATTAATTTAGACTTAGCAAAAAAGACCGGCGTAAATGGAGCTTTGATAATTGATTGGTTAGCTTACCTATGTGAAAAACATAATTCTTTAGAAGTTTTTACTACTTACGAGAATATATCAAATTATACAGGGCTAACTAAAAATGAAATAAGAACTGCAATGAAAAACCTAGTTTTAAATAATTTTGTTGAAGTTACTAAAAAAGGAGTTCCAGCTAAAAATTATTATACACTACTAGAAGTTAATATTTTAAGTTACTTAGAAATAGATTTACCAGTAGTTCAAAATGTAGATGACAAGTGGTGTGAAAACTTAACCACTAGTGATAAAGAAAGTAAACCACTATTAAAGAATAGTAATAAAAGCAGTAAAACGAAAAGTAAAAAGAGTAGTGACGAAAAAAAATCTACAAAAGGTTATGCAGATTATTTGAATTTAGAATATTGTTTAAGTAAATTTGAAGATTGGGAAATTAATTTTTACACAAAAGAACTTTTATCTATGTATATAAACTATAAAATAATAGATTGCAAGTCAACAGGTGAAGCAATGTATTTGCAAGTTAATAAATTAAAAAAAATGATGAGATTGCATTTTAGAGAAGATATAATGGATGCACTTCAAAACTCTATTCAGCATAAATGGAAAGATTTTTATACTAACAAGTTACGCAAAATATCTGAGGATAACCAAAAAATATATTTAGACTTCATTAAACAAGGTGATTATGTTATATTCTGATTTAGGTATATATTTAAAAGGTAATGGGCTTCAAGAACGTGCGGACTGTCCACGCTGTTCACACTTGCATCCAGAAGGACAAAAAAACACACTTTCAATTAATACACAAAAACAAGTATGGCATTGTCATAGGTGCGAATGGTCGGGCGGTTTACCAAAAATTAAATATGAAGTAATAAAACCCGCAAAAAGCGTTAAAAATGATGAAATGTTAGACTATTTTAACGAAAGATATATTTCAGAAAAAACATTAAAAGACTTTAAAATAACTTCTAATATTATAAATGTAGATGGACTAAAACGTAAAGCGATTGCATTTAATTATTATATAGGTAACGACCTGGTTAACGTTAAATGGCGAACTAAAGATAAACAATTTATTCAATCGAAAGGTGGCAAACGTTGTTTATATAACTTAAAAGCAATATTTAATGAATATGTAGTTATTTGTGAGGGTGAAATAGATGTTTTAAGTTATTACGAAGCTGGTATAGAAGCGGTTTCAGTTCCAAATGGTGCTTCTACGAATACTGATTACTTAAATGAAATTTATGAAATTTTAGAAAATAAAAAAATATACTTAGCATTAGACAATGACGAAGCAGGCAAAAAACTTGCTGAAACATTAAGCACACGTTTTGACAAAAATAATTTATATTTAGTAGATTTCTATGATTGCAAAGATGCAAACGAATATTTATTAAAGTATGGTAAAAATGAATTAAAAGAAACAATAAATAATGCTGAACTTTATCCAGATGAAACAATTAAAATAGCTCAAGACTATGAATATGAAATGCGAAATTTATTGGATAATGGTTACGAAAATGGACTTAAAACAGGGTGGGGTGAGTTTGATAAATTATTTAGTTTTTTCACTAAAAAAATAATGGTGGTTACAGGTATTCCTGGTAGTGGTAAATCTACTTTTATTGATGAACTTGTTTTAAGACTAACATTAAAAAACAATATAAAAGCGGGCGTATTTAGCCCTGAAAATGGTGAAAGGCGTATTCATTTAGAAAGACTTGCAACTCAGTATTTAGGAAAAGAATTTAACCAATTAACACACGATGAACTTAGTATATTTTTAAATGATATTGACGATTATTTTAACTTTGTTGAAATAGACAACCCTAATTTTGAAAAGTTAAAAGAAAAAATAGAGTATTTAGTTAGAAGCAAGGGCATTAAAATATTTGTAATAGACCCTTATAATACTTTACAACATTTAAAACGTTCTGATGAAACTGAAACTAATTACGTTGGTAGGTTTTTGAACGATTTAACTTTACTTGCAATAAACTTAGATTTATTAGTAATAGTAATTGCACACCCAACAAAAATGAGAAAAGCAGACGGACAATATGAAGAACCAGGACTTTATAATATTTCAGATAGTGCAAATTGGTATAATAAGGCATTTTACGGCTTTATAGTTCATAGGTTAGGAATGAAGACAAAAGTATATGCTGAGAAAATAAAATCTAAATATATGGGAAAATCAAGGGCTTCAGTAATGTTTAACTTTGATATAAAAACTGAAAGATATTTTTCACAATTTGACAAAGATGAGGAAATAAAAAAATGACTGATATTAATGAAAATAAAATAAATATAGCTTATAATATGGACTGCTTAGAAGCAATGAAAGAAATGAAAGACAATGAATTTGATTTGGCAATAGTGGACCCGCCGTATGGTTTAAATGAACGTTTGCTAAAAGGTGGGGATAAAGGTGCTATGGGGTCGTTAAGAAAATTAGCTGATAATAAAGTTATTAATTGGGATAATAAAACACCAGAAAAAAGTTATTTTGACGAATTATTTAGAGTTTCAAAATTTCAAATAATATGGGGGGCTAATTATTTTCTTAACTTTTTAAATAAAACAGACGGTTTTGTAGTGTGGAATAAAATGAACGGGACAAACGCATTGGCAGATTGTGAATTGGCTTGGCAAAATATAAAAAGCACAACCAGGATGTTCTCTTACCATCATTTTAGTGGCGGTGTTAAGAAAAAAATACACCCAACACAAAAACCCGTTGCATTATATAAGTGGCTATTAACAAATTACGCAAAGCAAGGCGACAAAATTTTAGACACTCATTTAGGTTCAGGCAGTAGTAGAATAGCTTGTTACGATTTGGGTTTTGACTTTGTTGGTTACGAACTTGACAAAGAGTATTTCGAGGCACAAGAAAAGCGTTTTATTAACCATATTAACCAACAAGGAATGTTTTAAAATGACTGAATTAGAAGAAGAATTAATTATTAGAGCATATTCAATTAAAGACACTGAATATAAAGAAGTTATACAAGATATTGCAAATAAATATGGCGGGCGTTGGGTAGATTTTTTCATAGAAAGTTATAAAAAAATAAAAAATAATTTGGAAATAACAAATTAATATTTTAATTTTGAATGTGTTTAAAAAACAAATGGAGTAAATAGAAATGGCAGAAGTAGTAACAGTTTTAGATAAGTTAGTAGAAGCACAAAAACGTTTAGGGGAGCTTGACTTTAAATACAACTTAGCACAAATTAAATATAAAATGATAATAGAATGTAACGATATGGAAGAAATAAAAGAAATTGCTAAAGGCAATAGAAATTTAAAAGCCTTGCAATTAATGGAAACTGTGTTTAAAAATAATAAGGTGGAGTGGTTATGAAAAAAGAAGAAGCAAATATAATACTTAAATATGCTGAATACCAATTTGACAAAATATTTAATAAACTTAACTACGAATTTGAGTTTGATGTTTGGTATGAAGGTGGAATAATGGGTATTGATGTATTAATCACAGGTTATAAAGCAAAAGACCAGGAACTTCAAATATTAGGTTTAAACATTGAAAATTACAGAGATGAAATTAATGCTTATTGTTTAGAATTAGAAGAAGACTACAAAGAAGACTATTACGAATATTTGCAAAATAAAGAAGATAGTTTAAAAGAACAGCATTTTGATAGTTTGGAGGATAAATGAATAAGCACGTTAAACTATTTTACAAAGCGTATGAAAGAAGGGTTGCAGACCCTTCTACATATACTCAAAAAATGTTTGAAAAGCAATTATACAGACTAATTAATGAATTTAGGTATAAGCACAATGTAGAGCAAGACCAAATAGAGCTTACAAACGAATTTAAAATAAGACTCCATAAAAACGGCGTTGAAGTTGATATAGTAGAAATAGTCGCAGATTTAGAGCATAACATTGAAAAAGGTATTTTCTACGAATACATAGACCACAAACTAACTGCAGAAGAAAACGGCTTAAAAGCATTAAATTATCAAGAATTTATAAGGTTAAAAAAATGAATGTAATTGACAGAAAAGAATATAATAAACATTATCAAAAGTTATGGGCAAAGAAAAATAAAGAAAAGGTAAACGAATATAAAAAGAAATGGGCAAAAGAAAACCCAGAAAAAGTAAAAGCAATACAGAAAAGGAGTTATAAAAAAACCAGAACTGCTCAGATTGAAAAAGCAAAAGAATGGAGAAAAAACAACCCTGAAAGGTATTTAGAAACTCGCAAAAAATGGTTACAAGAAAATCAAGAAAAAGTTAAACAATATAGGTTAAATTTTATGAAAAAGCAAATAGAAAAAGAAAAGCAAAAAGAATATAAAACTTTTGATGAAGTTATTGATAGGGCTAAAAGTCTTAAAACTAAATACAAATATTTAGGAGATTATTTAAGGTGATTACGTTAGCAAGTAATAATTATAATGATAGTTATTATAGAAAAGAAGAAGTGATGAAGCATTTAAATTTTTTAAAAAACAAAATAAGTTTAAGAGATAAAAAATTTGTTAGAAATGCTGAATTTATTATAAAGTTAATTGAAGAAAATGAATTACTAACAAACCCAGATTTGCCAAGTGGTGTTAAAGATGTTGAGTATAAAAATGAATTAAGGTTAAAATATTGGGATTCTAAAATTGTGGAATATTGCAATCAAAGAAATTATGATTACAATGAATTTTTAAAATCAAGAGTTAAACAATATTCAATACAAAGAATAGCCTGGTATAATGCTTTGAAAGATGATAATTTGACAACAATAGAAATTGGTAGTCTGTTTAAAAAAAGCCACTCAAATATTGTAACATTGGTAAATAGAAATTCAATGAAATACAACAAAAGGTTAAGAAACGAATATTTTAAAATAAAGGAATTTATAAATGAATGAAAAAGACTTGAAAAGAGAATTAGCATTAAAAGAGGGCTTAATACTCAAACTGCAAAAAGAAATAATAGAAAAAGATAGTATTATTCTAAAAATGCAAAAAAGCTATATAGGAAAATTAATTCGTTTTAAAGAAGTATTAACTCACAATAAAATACCAGTTGGCAAACAGTGGGGAAATTGGTTTGAAGTTACAGAAGACAATATTGGCAATGTAAAAAGTTCTTTAAAAATAAACACTCCCTACGAGTTAAAATTACGTTAGGCATATAAATTATCAAAAAACAAATAAAAACGCCGTATAAGGCAAATATAAAGCAAATAAAAGCACTGAGTAACGTTTAAAGTTTGTAATTTTGAAAAGTAATAAATTTAATTAGTGAAAGGTGCTTATTTTTTTAAAATAATTTGGAGTAAATTATGAATTATGAAGAGTTTCTTCAACAAAAACGGCATATATCAATAAATAATGGCATTGATTATAATTTTATGCCCGATGATATGTTCGATTATCAAAAGTATATTGCAGAATTTGCAATTAAAAAAGGTCGTTGCGGTGTATTTCTTGATACAGGTTTAGGTAAGACCATAATAGAATTGACGGTTGCTAAAAATTACGTTAAGCACACCAACAAGCCAACTCTAATAATAACACCTTTAGCGGTTGCTTTTCAATTTATTAAAGAAGCTGAAAAGTTTGGTATTGATGATATTGAATATTCAAAAGACGGCAATTACAAAAGTAAAATAGTAGTTTGCAATTATGAAAGATTAGACAAATTTAATAGTTCTGATTACGGGTGTGTAATATTAGATGAAAGTTCGATATTAAAAAATTTTAATGGCAAAATAAAAAGTAAAATCACTACATTTTTAAAAAATATTAAGTATAGGTATTTATTTACAGCCACACCTTCACCTAATGATTTTATAGAATTAGGAACTTCAAGCGAAGCGTTAGGGTATTTAGGTTATACTGATATGTTAGGTAAATTTTTTGCAAACAATGAGAATAATATAAGACCTCAAGATATTGGTAATAAATTTTATTTAAAGCCACACGCAAAAAATAGTTTTTTTGAGTGGGTTTCAACGTGGGCTATATTTATGAAAAAACCGTCTGATTTTGGTTTTGATGATACGGCTTATAAATTACCTAACTTAAATATAAATTATAATCAGGTTAAAAACAATAGCGAATGGATTATAGATGGGCAGGTCTTAGCATTTGGTATAGTTGCAAGACGTATGCACGAAATTAGAGAAGAGCAGAAAATGACAATAAAAGATAGATGTGAAAAAGCAGTTAAATTAAGTTCTAATTATGACAATTCTGTTTATTGGTGTAATTTTAATGATGAAGGTGATTTGTTACAAGAATTAGATAAAAACGCTTATCAGATTAAAGGCTCTATGGACTTAGATAAAAAAGAAGATATATTATTGAATTTCTTTAATGGTGATATTAAAAAACTAATAACAAAACCTAAAATGACTGCATTTGGTTTGAATTGGCAACATTGCAACCATACTGTATATTTTCCTACTTGGAGTTACGAACAGTATTATCAAGCGTTAAGAAGGTTTTGGAGATTTGGTCAGAAAAATGAAGTTATAGTCGATTTAGTTTATTCTGATGGACAAAAAAGAATAATAGACGCTTTGCAGTTAAAAACACAAAAAGCAGTTGAGTTATTTGAAAACATTAAAAATAATGTTAATAGAGATTTTTCAATAAGTAAAAAAGAATTTAATCAAAAAATAATTTTACCAAAATTTTAGGAGTAAATAGAAATGATAAAAGAACAATTAATAACAGATGATTATGCAATTTACAATAGTGATTGTATGTATGTATTACCAGAGTTAGAAAAAAACTCAATAGACTTTAGTGTTTACAGTCCTCCATTTGCAGGGCTTTATAATTACTCAAGTTCTGAAAATGATTTTAGTAATTGCGAAAGTAAAGAACAATTTTTAGAACAATATGAGTTTTTAATAAAAGAAATTTCAAGAGTTACAAAAACAGGTCGTTTAACTGCAGTTCATTGTCAAGACGTGTTTGATAATGATAGTCGTTTGTGGGATTTCCCACACGAAATAATTAGACTACACGAAAAATATAACTTTGAATATAGGAATAGGATAACTATATGGAAAGAACCTTTAAAAGTTAGAATGAGAACTATGGTTAAAAGTTTGATGCATAAATTTATAGTTGAAGACAGCACCAAATGTTTTACTGCTATGCCTGATTATGTATTAATTTTTAGTAAAAAAGGCGAAAACCAAATACCAGTAAAACATATTAATGGATTAAAACAATATTACGGTGCTACGCCTATACTACCTAATATTTTACAAGCATTTAATAATGCAAATAAAACAGAATTTAATGAAAAGGAATTATGGCAACATCTAAATAAAGAGCATTACGAAAAAACAGACCCTAATAATAAATTAAGTCATTATATATGGCAACGTTACGCCTCAAGCGTTTGGGATGATATTAGGATTGATAATGTATTGCAATTTCAAGATAGTAGAGAAGACGACGATGAAAAGCACGTTCACCCTTTGCAATTAGATGTTATTGATAGATTGGTGACTTTATATACTAACCCGAATGAAGTTGTTTTAACGCCTTTTATGGGTGTTGGTTCTGAGGTTTATAGCCCTGTAAGTTTAGGAAGAAAAGCTATAGGCGTTGAATTAAAAGATAGTTATTTTAAACAAGCTATAATAAATTTAAAAAATGTTAAAGATAGATTCCAACATTTAAATAACCAAACAGAATTATTCTAATTTACTCCAAAATTAGCATCGAAGTTAGTCAAGTCGTGAGATTTCGCTAACTTTTTTTTATTTTATAAAAAAATAATTTGGAAAAGTCATAAAAATTTCGTATGTTTGCACAATTCTATGGCAACAATTACGAAAAACTTTAATATAAACGAGTTTAAATGCAAAGATGGAACTCCTGTTCCTTCTGAACTCTTAAAAAATGTAATTGAATTAGCAAATAACTTGCAAATTATAAGAGATTACATAGATTTACCTATTACAATTTTGTCTGCATATAGAACTGAAAAGCATAATAAAAAAGTGGGCGGTGCAAAAAACTCGCAACACTTACAAGGCAAGGCAGCAGACTTAAGAACAGAATTAAAACCTAAAAAATTATATGAAATTATTGAATTTCTAATTGAAGAAGGCAAAATAAAAGAGGGTGGGTTAGGTTTATACGATACTTTCGTTCATTACGATATTAGAGGCAAAAAGGCAAGATGGCAAAGTTAGATAAAAGCGAAATTGTAAGCCAACAATTCAAAAAAGTAGAAATAAAACCACTGCAAAACCAAATAAAACAACGAGAATTACCAGAATTAAAAATTTCAAATATCGAAAAACTACAAATAAAAGCAAATAATTTAAAAGACAAATCAAAGCATTTAAAGAAT
>Ga0208899_1002959_pt1 | contig 11079 bp, 14 predicted proteins | sample VirMetDEL_Nov_24_FD_184518 | JGI IMG/M metagenome (GOLD analysis project Ga0208899, IMG submission 184518) | Aqueous microbial communities from the Delaware River and Bay under freshwater to marine salinity gradient to study organic matter... | ecosystem: Environmental > Aquatic > Marine >...
AAGAGCCTGAGTACGATGATACGATTCCTGTGTTTGATCGTGCGAAGAACGACAGAATCCCTAAAGATTTTAGTAATTTATTCTAACTCCTTGATTTAATTAGACATTTTTCTCCTTAGAAATCAACCAGTTACAAAAAATATGAAAAAATTTGTAACTGGTTGATTTGCATGGACTTTAAAAGTTGATCTTCTGAACTCATAAGCATATAATATATGTAAGAAATGAGGAGATCGACTATGACTAAATTTATTAAAGAAAACTTTCAGTGGGATGGAATGTATCTGATGTACAACGGTCCTTATGAAGGTTCTAAAACCATGGATGAAGTTCATCCTAACTGCCATCCTTCCTGGATTGGCAAGCAAAAGCCTGCATTCATTGCTCGATTCAAGTATGGACCTTACAAGCCCTGGAAGGCTTGGGTTAACTTCTTGGTAAAGAATGCAACTGTTGAACAATATCTTGAGCTGGAAGCTGCGGAGCACCCGGTGGGTGCAATGAGAGCTCTTGGTTATAGAGGTAAAGTATAATGAGTGCAATGAACGATTTGTGGCTAGAGATAGCTGATTTGATTGAGGCTGGTATGTCTGATTCAGATATATCAAACAGACTTCATATCGAAGTGAATTGGGTTAACGAAGTTCGTGCTGAGTACGAGAAAGATATTGAAGATGATGGACAGCCTACCTGGGAACAAGAGTGGGCTGACTTTGGAGAATGCTATGATTAAAGTAGTTGTTGTTAGTGGTAAGAAGGTAGTTAAGCAGTTTGAATATAACGAACGTAAAGACGATCATGCTTTTGAAAAAGCGTTTGTTGAAATGGATAGAGCTACCTGGGCGTTTGAACCCGGTAATATTATAGCTTTGTACCAGCATGGCAAGTGTCTTCGTCACTACTCAGATCCAGAACAAGGCTGGGTACATACCAACAATAATGGGATTTACAACTACAAATGAAAGCTTTGAAAGAAGTAACTAAATGGGATGTGACTTATAGTCAACCGAATCATACCTACTTGTTAGAAAATGATAAGGTAATAGGCTACAAGCCTTGGCATGACGGTGAGGCGGTCTTCTTTGACCGTCCTCTTAAATTAGACAGAAGGTATCGTAAGTTTATTGAGATTGAATTAGATAAATAATCTCATGGCATATGACTTCTTTCCAAAATCAGACGTAGAGATATCACAGCACTTGCAGACAGCGGATGCAAGAAAGACTGGTGATATCATTACTCTGTTTAAGTATCTTAAAAAAGAAACTAGGCTCGAATCACCGATCAATATCGATAAGCAAAAGCTCGGTATTGTTAATGTGTCAAGAGCTATTGATGGTACTTTATCGTTAGATCAGATAAAAAGAAACACAGGCATCAGCTCAGTAAATATTAAGTTTGGTAATGGTTCATCAGGTAACAGAGGTGTAAACAATAGAGGTAATCTATTCGAACCTCAATTTGCTGATGCATTACTTGCTTGGTGGAAAGGTGAGACAGTATCTAATCGCGAAATGTTAGACGCTATTGAGCATCTTGATAAAACGTATAACCTACGTAAAGGTAAAAAGCTTAAGATAGATGTCGTAGGTGGGGAGAATACAAAAAGACCTCTCGTGTTTTCACCTGACATTATGCTGACTAATCCAAAAGGAACTGGTAATAATGTTGGACCATCTGTAACAGATATTACTCTTACATTAGACGGTAAGGAAATATATCTAAGTCTTAAGCTAGGCACTACAGTAACGTTCTTTAATGTTGGTATACGAACCGTTCTCACTCCAGAAGAGATTAAGAGCTATAGTATTAAGAACCCCAACGGTAAAAAGTTACTTAAGCTTTTTGGTATAGATGAAAAACTGTTTTGTGATGTCTTTAATGGTAGACTTGAAAGGGGTATGTCGAAAGTATCCAATGTAGATCGTGCTAAGATGCAGAAACTTCTTAAGTCAGGTATAGGTGAAGGCTATCATATTATACACAAACTGACAGGACGTATCTTATCTAAGAAAATGGATACAGCTGCATTGGAAAAAGCAGCACGTGTTAACAACGCAACCATCTATTATGGTGGTAAAACAGGAACAGGTAAACGAGTGGATATCGAAATGGAATCTGAGACCTATCGTTTTAAATTGAATATGAGAGATACTCAGGGCAAGGACGGTTATCCAACTCGACTAATGTGCGACTTTTCTTACAAATGAAATTCTCAAGCTTCCTAACAGAACAAAAGAACACTCACATGGAACATCTCGAAGACATGATCTTCAATGATGGTGTGGAGGGTGCAAGGCTTGCCATAACTTCTCTTCAGTCACTAAGAGATATGTTAGCAGGTAGAAGCAAGCAAGCTGTAAATGTGACGGTGAAATGGGATGGTGCACCAGCTATCTTTGCAGGTGTCGATCCTTCTGATGGTAAATTCTTTGTTGCTAAAAAAGGTATATTTAATGTCCGTCCTCAATTATTTAAAAGTGAAGCTGATATCGCTGCAGGCCTCTCTGGTGATCTTAAAAACAAATTTACGATTGCGCTACGGGAATTCTCTAAACTGGGAATCCGCAAAGGAGTGTATCAGGGTGATCTTATGTTCACTAAAGGAGATGTTAAGGTTATCAGTATTGGTGGTGAAAAATATTATAGCTTTCAGCCTAATACTATTGTTTATGTTATTCCTGTCAATAGTGCGCTTGGTAGACAGATAGCAAGAGCAAGTATAGGAGTAGTTTGGCACACAACCTATACGGGTAATAAAATTCAAAATATGAAAGCATCCTTTGGTAAGGGCATTGTTAATAAGTTTAAGTCTGTCAACTCTGTCTGGATGGATGATGCAACATATAGAGATGTATCTGGTAACGCTACCTTTACAGAGGAAGAAACAGCAGAAGTAACAGCGCTCCTCTCACAAGCAGGTAGCTTATTCAAGAAAGTATCCAGTCAAGCTCTTTCTACGATTCGTGATGACGAAGAGCTTAAACAGAAGATAAAGACGTATAATAATACATTCGTTAGAGCAGGTGAACCATTCCCTGAACCTAAAGCGCATGTCAAAGGTCTCTACGATTACATTACTGATTGGTATCAGAAAGAGATTGATAAAAAGAAACAAGAAAAAACCAAACAAGAATGGACAGCAAGACGTGATACTGTACTCAAGAAAGTATTTCAGAATACAGAAGACTTAGTGAATATATTTCGCTTAATGAATGTACTTGTTCAGGCTAAACAGAAAGTTATTGATAAAATGAATAACGCAAGTCGTATGGGTACATTCTTAAGAACAAACAAAGGTTTTGTTACTACTAGTCAAGAAGGCTATGTTGCTATCGATAGAGTAGGTAGAGCAGTAAAAGTAGTAGATAGATTAGAGTTCTCTAAAGCTAATTTCTCAAGCGATGTTTTGAAAGGCTGGCAGAAGTAGTTCTTATAAATAGAACAATTACAAGTGCGTTAAGTCTAAGGAAAACACGCAATGAAGAAAGCAGTTATTGCTTGGGGTCGAATGAATCCCCCAACAATAGGACATCAGAAATTAGTAGATCGAGTTGTAATCACCGCTAAACGCGAACGTGGTGAACCAAGAATCTACCTTTCCCATACACAAAATCCAAAGAAAGATCCTCTCTCGTATCGCGAAAAGATTCAGATGGCTACTCGTGCGTTTGGCCGAGTTGTTAAAGCATCTGGTTCGCGTACAATAATCGAGTTAATGAAAGAACTTCAAAGAGACGGCTACAAAGAAGTAGTAATTGTAGCGGGCTCTGATCGTGTGCCTGAATATAAAACATTACTTAACAAGTACAACGGCAAAGATTACACGTTCGATAATATTAAAGTAGTAAGTGCTGGTGAAAGAGATCCTGATGCTGAAGGTGCAGAAGGAATGTCAGCTACTAAAATGAGGCAAGCAGCATCAAGCGGTGATGAGAAGTCTTTTCACACAGGTGCACCAACAGGTTTATCCAAAGCCGAAAAAACTAAACTGTACAACTTAGTTAGAAAGGGTATGCTCGTGGAAGAAATAGAACTGTTCTTAGAAAAAGTTAAGAAGAAAGCGGAAATAGATGATAAAGATATCTCTGATGCCGAGCTGAAAAAAGCTGTTGATCAAATGGAAGAAGAGTTTGACGAAGAAGAAGAGCAGTTTGAGTTCGAAGATAATGAAGAAGAGCAACTCGATGAAAGAGCTCCTCTAACTATACAGCAAAGACTTAAGCGTTCAAGACAGATGAAACGTCTTGCACCAAAGATGAAACGTCTTCGTCAAATTAAAAAGTTTAGAATGGCTCCAACAGAACGTCTTCAAGCACGTGCACGTAAGTTAGCTAAGAATATTATTCGTAAGAAGTTTGCCGGTGCCAAAGGCGGTCAATACGCTAGTCTTTCGCCGTCTCAGAAAATTACTATTGATAGATTAGTAGCTAATAAGACAGCTGTAATTGAAAAGCTTGCTAAAAGACTTCTTCCAATGATGCGTAAGAAAGAGATCGAACGTATCAGACAAGCACGTAAGTCTAAGACAGAAGATTATCAAAAGATTATACAAGGTGTTGAAAGTTTATTTGAAAGGACTTCAACCCGTCAAGATCCAGATATAAAAGATAGAGAAGGTACTCAACCAGCTCGTTATCATTCAGGTCTTTCTAAAGCAACTAAAGCAGCTAGAGATGCTCAGTTTAAAAAGCAATCTAAGATGGCATCTGACAATCCTGCTGCGTATAAGCCTGCTCCAGGAGACGCAACAGCTGAAACTAAGCCAAGTAAGTATACTAAGAAGTTTAAAGACTTGTTTGGTGAAGCAAAGACTATAAAGGTAGGAGCTGATTCTGTTGGTGCAGATAAAACTCATTTCGGTCTAGTCAAAGATAGAAAAGTAGTAGATGTTGGACCAAAAGATGATATGTTAGCTGCTTCGGAAGAAAAGGGTGGTAGAGTTTGGGTCACAACAAAACAAGTTGGTGATGTTGTAGAAGGCGAAGCAGTAAAAGCAGCTCGCGAAAGAATTAAAAGAGAAAAAGAACAAGACAAAGCTAAGCATGATAGAATGCTTGATCAAGCTCGTAGTAATGATACCAGAACAGCTAATCGTAAAGAAGAGTTTGAATTAACAGAAAAGTCAATGGATGCTCTACAAACAAAAGCAAAGAAATCTGGCTACTCATACGGTACATTAAAGAAAGTTTATGATAGAGGTGTAGCTGCATGGAGAACAGGTCACAGACCTGGAACTACTCCACAGCAGTGGGGTTATGCAAGAGTAAATGCTTTTATTGCAAAGCAGAAGTCAGGTCAAAAGCTTAATCACGATACCGACTTAGCAAATGAATTTATACCTGAACATATTCATAAAAATCAGCTTGTTTATAATCCTGACAAGATGACGAAAAATTTTGATATTTGTCCTAAAGCACAAAAAGCTTTTAACGATAATCAAAAGGCAGGACTAGAGCCAAATGAAGGATTTGGTGCAGCAGTAGATGCAGTTGACAACTACTTAGGATTGGAAAAAAAGTTAGTTGAAAAAGGTAGCGCTACAGAAGCTGATCTAAATCGTATGAAAACAATGGTTGATATTGCAAAACAAAAAATATCAGATGCAGATCTACCAGGTCATAACTACCATCAAATTCATATTGATGTAGTAAAAGATTTAGTAAAGGATATAAAAGAAGGTAAAGCACATTCAAGAGCTCAACAAGCTGCTATTGCTATTGCAAAGAAAGAGCGTGGTGAGTATAAAGAAGGTGCAGGTCTATGGCACAATATACATAAGAAGCGCAAAGAAGGTAGGCCAATGCGCAAGCCAGGCTCAGAAGGTGCACCAACTAAGCAAGACTTCAAAAATGCTTCAGAAAACTTTATGGACGGAAAAGGCCCTGGTAAGCCTGGTGATGCAGCACGTCACGGATTAAAAGGTAAATCACCATCTGAACTACGTAAGATTCGTTCTTCTGATTCAGCCTCTCCTCGTAAGAAGCAGCTAGCACATTGGCTACTTAACTTTGTTCACAAAGAAGAAACACAAATGTTAGACGAGTCATTGCAAATAGAAAAAGGTGCTGGTTATGGTACTTTTATGACTGCTTCTGATTACGGCTTTAAGTTTCAAGGTGCTTTCCAACATCATCCATCCGTACAAGAAGAGGGCGGAGCAGGTGAAGAAGGTACTAAAAAGCTCAAAGATAAATATAAAAAAGAGACGCCAGAGCAATGAAAAGATATAAAGATTGGCTAGTAGAGGCGGAGTATGGTGGTAGAAAGGTTGCACTTAACAAGCCTTTCAGAACTCCTGGTGGTCCTAAGAAGTCTGCTGTGTATGTAGACCCGGACGGAGACGGTAAAGCCAAAATAGTTCGCTTTGGTGATCCAAATATGACGATTAAGAAAAACATTCCTGCAAGAAGAAAATCTTTCAGGGCAAGACACAATTGCGATAATCCAGGGCCGAAAGATAAAGCGCGCTACTGGTCGTGTAAAGCTTGGTAAACAAGGGGTAAGACATGAGTTACAAATCATTAGAAAGCATGATTCGTAGTGTGGTATCTGGTAGCACGCTAGAAGAAGCTGCTCTAGGTAATCATAAAGGTCTAGTAGCACTAGCCAAGCGTAAGACTGGTGATGAAAAAGACACTATGATGCGCGCTGCAGAGATGATGAAGAAAGGTCAAATTAAAGATCTTAATATGTTTATGAAAGCCATGGATCAATCTACACATAAAGCTATTATGCCTTACGTAGATAAGAAACATTACAAAGCTCTTCATGAAGACATAGAAGAGATTGATGAGAAGACTCTTACTCCTGCTGAGCTGAAAAAACGCGAAGAGATTGCAAAAGCAATTGAGCGTGAAAATCCTGATATGCCAATGCCACAAAAGATGGCTATTGCAACTGCACAAGCTAAGAAAGTAGCAGAAGATAAAGAAGAGCAAGTGCTTGGCTTTATTCAGTCGCTTTCAGAAGAAGTAGAGCTCGAAGAAGCATTAAGCGGCGGTTATAAAGCAGCTTCTGAAAAATCTGTAAAAGGTGGCCATAGAGCACATCTAAAGAATCCAGAAGGTAAGACCTCTTACTTAGGTGGTACTGCTTATAAAACTGCTAAGCATGCTAAAGGTGAAGCAGAAGCTTATCATAAAGCTTACTTTCACACAACAGGTATGAAAGCAAATGATCGCGGCGCAGAAAGAGCTGTTCACGACTATCGTAAGAAAAATGCACAGCACGTTATGGAAGATCTTAACGAAGCTGGTCACGATGATGTCAAATCTGCTAAGAATCAAGTACAAATTGCTATGTCAGCTTTAGAAAAGATGAGCGGCGAACTGAATAAGCTTAACGATGAAGATGCATTGCCTACTTGGTGGACTAATAAAGTAGCTATTGCTGTAGACAAGCTTGACGGTATGGCTGACTATCTCGATACTCAAGTAGAAGAAGTTATCGATGAAGCACGTGGTGGTGCTGATGAGCCAGATAGACATATCATTATGCAATTGAGAAAAGCTCAAGATGTAGATGGTAACCATCCAATAACATTCAGAGGTGGTAAAACAGCTAAAGTTCAAAAGAAGCATATTGATAAGATTCTAAAGACACATGATCATCCAAGTGTTAAGCCAGTGCAGAAAAGAATGATGAGAGTAGCTATCAGTAAGTCTCCTCAACATCTGGCTAATTTTGCTGATAAACTTAAAGAAGATTACGATACAGATAACATAGACAGTATCCTAAACGAAGCGCAGTATAAAGTGCCGAGTAACTATGCAGCTATGATGCAAAGAAAAAAGAAGCCGGATATATCTCAGCAGATGGCCGATAAAGCGAAGAGAGATAATATCTCATCTTCTGATAAAGACAAGCTTGGTAAACTTCACAATATGATGAAGAATGCTAATGAAGCTACTGATAAAGAAGTAAGAATGGCTAAAGGCGTAGCATTCGATAAGAGATACAAAGGCGGTAATTATACCGGTGCTGCCAAGACTATCGAGAAGATTAGAAAAGGTCTTTCAGATCATCCTGTAGTAAAGAAAGCACTTCAGCGTGCTAATGAAGACACTGTGCAAGAAACGAAGGGAGCTCCTAAAGGCTACCACTTTACTCGTTCAGGTCAACTGAAGAAGGGTGATGCAGGTCAAGACGGGCCCGGCGGTGCAATGCTTAGATCAGATCCTTTAGACAAGGTTCGTAAGAAGATTCCACCTCTACCAGAAGAAATCGATTCTGATGGAAAAGAAGTAATTCATACTCGTAAAGCAGACTTTAAACTGTCTAAGGTACGTCTACCAGATGGTAGAATGTCTTATAGAAAAGTTAAGAAAGAAGTTGATATAGAAAAGTAAGCTAATAAATTAAAAAGATAAATAGAATATAGATCCAAAAGGAGAGTAACATGTCTAATCGATTTGGTCTGCCTGATAGCTTACTTGATGCTGTCAAGACTATTACAAAAGAAAATAAAGAAGTACGTCAATATCGTGCTTTTGGGTTAACTACAGAAAGCAAAAATGCACCATCAAAAGAAAATGGTGGCATAGCTCACAACTGCGCATCTCACGTACAACATGCTACGTACGGTGAGGGTGTTTGTGTACCAGAGCAGCATACAATTGTTGAAACTGCTCCTGGTGAAGGTTATGTAACTCACTATGATGTTAACTTTGACGGAAACATTGTAGAGAATGTACCTGTAGAAGAGCTAACTATCATTAGTGAATCTAGCCATGGTCATAGCCGTAAAAAGAAAATGGAAGCTATGGACCCTGTAGGTAAAGCTGATAAAGATATCGACAACGACGGCGACGTAGATGATTCTGACAAGTATCTCCATAACCGTCGCAAAGCTATCAAAAAGGCAATGGGTAAAGAGTCTAAAGTAGTAATTAATCCAGAAGTTAAAGAAGAAACAAAAGTAGATTCTAAGCTGGAAAATCCTCATAACTGTGCCACTCACGTGTACAGTGAGCAGTGGGGCGACGGTAGAACAGTAACTACCATGCACGCAGATCCAGATGAATATGGTATCATCGCTTGGTATGACGTAATGTTCGAACACGGTATTGAAAAAGGTGTACCTATCGAAGAATTAAAAGTAGTAAAATCAGAAAGTCATATGCACGGTAAAAGGAGTAAAAAATAATGTCTAGCTGGGGAAATAAAGACGATATCGCTTCACCAGGTACAGTATCCCTCAGTGGACTAACTGTTACAGGTAGCGGTACATTTTTTGCAAACAACTATGCATCAGGTGATATCATTAGAATTACCGATGCTGGTGGCGACGCAGTAATCAATGCGATTGCAAATGCTACATCTATGACACTTGTATCAAATACAGAACTTACATCTGGTACATTGTCGACTAAAGCACATGCAGTTAGCGAGAAACCTGTATACGTAATTGATACAGATACTAATACAACAGGTGCCCAGGTATATGGTGTATCAACTGCAGAGCAAGCAGCTGACCAAGCATTGGTGTACGATGACACTGTTAACAATCGTCAAATTGCTAACACTGCAGCTCACGCTGGTTGGGTTAAGATCGGCGACATCTATACAGACGCAAGCGGCAATGTACGTAGAAAGACTGAAGTATTGGTAGCAATGTCTACTATTACTAACGACGCAGACGACGATACAGTACTAGCCGATAGCTAATAGGAATTAAGTAATGGCTGACAGAAAGATTACAGAGCTTGCAGCTCTTACATCGGCAAACCAGAAAGATCTTCTCTATGTTGTAGATGATCCTTCTGGCACTCCGGTGTCTAAGAAAATATCGTTATACAATTTGTTTGGTTCTGTTCCAGCTAATACTTCTATTTCTGGGACAGCAACAGTATCAGGCAACACAACGTTAAGTGGTGCTAAGACGGTTGTTAGTGCTGGTCAAGTTACATTGTCATCTACTACAAACGTTGGTAGTAACAATGCAACAACAGTACTAGGTCGTGGTGATGGACAGGGTACTATTTTCTGGGATGAAAATTACCTTTACGTAGCAACTTCAAACACGCAAGTGAAGAGGGTAGCGCTCTCAGTATTTTCCTAATAATAATTGAGTTATATATTAATGTTTGATAATTTGACTGAGAAAAATTTTCCGTTATTCGCTGCTAAATGTTACGAAGATCCAAACTGTATTGATGTATTAGAATTTCAACAAGACGTTGATAGAATCAAATACATTAAACGTCTGTTCAGAAGATACGAAGACAACGGTGATTTAAAAGAGAGGTTAATTTTAAATCACCTCGTTGTTCTTTATAACGTGTTTGATCCTCCTTCTCTTACTCGTATGCTTGCTCTAAAGCTTAACGAGCACTTGCATGTTTTAAAGCCTTTTCTTACCTATCTTGGTTACTGGCCTCGCACTATCGACGGCATTAATGGGATAAATATTGATGGTACAGGTGTACCAACAGATGAACAAGTAGAAAATATATTAAGGCAAATCTAATGGCATCACAAGCGGTCGACTTATACGTACTGTATCAAATCATCCAAAGGATATCAACTCCTTTTGAAGAGACAGATGCCTTTAAACTTGGACTTATCGACAAGAAAGGTAAGCGTCTTAAGAAAGCTTCTACATCAGAAGAAAAGAAAGCAATGACATATTTTGATAGATTTGTTTTTAACATCAAAAGAGTCATGGCAAAGGTAGGTTTAGATAGCAAGGTTGGCACATATGCTGCAGCTCTTTTCTTATTGAAAGAGTCCCAAAGACCTGGTGAGCCTACTGAGGCAGAAATACTGGAAGGTGTACTTGCAGAGTTTGACTATCTTTGCGAGAATACTAACGTTACTTACAAAGAAATATTTAACGAAGATGCACCTGCTATGGCAACCGGCTCAGCTGTTGCTGGTACTGGTGATGATCCTGTACATTGGGCCAAGCCCAAAGGTAGACCAAGAAAGAAAGGCAGACCTATCGATGCTGTAGCGTTTCTTAAAAGAATGAATAAACAGTATCTGCCTATGCAGAATGATAAAGAAAAAGTCTAGTGGATGATATATGCCCATCACAGTTTGTAGCATGTTATACTCCTGAAGAATGGGAGGACA
>Ga0208899_1002961_pt1 | contig 11077 bp, 20 predicted proteins | sample VirMetDEL_Nov_24_FD_184518 | JGI IMG/M metagenome (GOLD analysis project Ga0208899, IMG submission 184518) | Aqueous microbial communities from the Delaware River and Bay under freshwater to marine salinity gradient to study organic matter... | ecosystem: Environmental > Aquatic > Marine >...
CACCGCGTTCCTCTTTTGCGAGATATTTTGAAATGCCAATGAACATTGCCCACAGCTCAGCGCGGCTCGGGACGATCCTTATATCATTATCAGGCGTGATGACGCGCACGACGAACGGGCTATCGTCCGTCGCCTGATCGGCGTGTATATGGTGAGCCTTCACGCGAAAATCCTCCTCCATATGTAAGACCTGACGAGCGAGACCAGCGTGTAGGTGGTCGTTATCTCGACGGTCTGACTGAACTGGTATTCATATCCCCATAGCGGCAGGACATAAATGGTCAAGAGCCAGGCCACGATGAACCCGCTGCCCACGTTAAGCGATGCCTCAATGGCGGAAAGGTGGCGGGGTTGTTTGTCACCCATCAACCTTCAACTCCCCATTCGTCAGCTTCTCTAACTGGAACTGCCGCAACATCGGGGGATGTTTATCCCACTGAATGACGGCCTCGATGGTAATACCGAGCGCCCTTGCCACCTCGGCCTTGCTGCCGAAGTGTTTGATTGCCTGCTTGGTGGTCATAAAAATCCCCTTATTGTGTCTATGAGAATAAAGTATCCTGATTTTGCTTTACGTCAGCAATGTTGCGAACAGCCTGCCTAAAGTATGATGGCTTCAATTCAATGCCCACACCCTTACGCCCTAATTCGACAGCACTATACACCTCCGATCCAATACCGAGAAACGGCGTGAACACAATATCCCCAGGGTTGCTCCATAGCTGTATGCATCGCTCGATTACATCAAGCTGAAGCGGGGATATATGGGCCTCATCTTTTTCGTCACGTCCACCGCGATATTGCAATGTGCGGCTTTGGCGAATGTCCGACCACACAGGCGATGCGTAGCGTTGCCAGACCTCAATGGAATACCATTTCTTTGCATCCGCCTCGCTCTTGTCCGTTCGCTTGTCTATCGGAGCAGGGCCATTGCCCTCGCCAATCCAGTAATGGAAACCGCCAGCAACCGGATTTTCATTCTCTCCGGGCTTGCGGAATACCAAGATATAATCAGCCAATCCCTGACCGCTGATTGTGCTATCCTTACAGATTTGCTTATGGAGCAGTCGGATCGACTTTGTACGCTGCTGTGCGACTACAGGGTCTTTCCAGATGCAAACCTCAGAATGAAAAATCCATCCGGCATCTTGATGCAGCCTGATAATCTCTCCACGAAAATCCCTCATTCCGATAAATCCGTCCCGTGTCTTGCTGGTCGGCAACTGCATGCAGTGCACAACCGACAATCTGCCCGGCTGAGTAATCCGATAAATTTCATCAATGAGGTATTTGTAATGCTGGTAGAATGAATCGCTGTCGTTGTTTGAGATGTCGCGGTCAGAATTACTGAACTTATACAACCCCTCAAACGGCGGGCTATAAACAGACATGCCGATTGAATCATTAGGGATGCCTTTAATCAGTTCGCAACTATCCCCGAGATAAATAGCATAATCATCGGTTATGATTTGACCTTCCTTATCGCCATCATAAGTCAATACGTTGGGCTTCATGCTGTGTCTCCTCTGACCCAATTTGGAATTATCATCTGGTGAATAGCGTTGTATGATGCAGTATCTCTGATTGCGCCACGGATATTTGCTGCGCTTAAATTTTTCGTATGCGCTACCATCTGCTCCGCCATATGTTCCGCCTGCGCCTCTTTGCGCTGAATATTAGAAACAACAGCACCTTCAATCTCAGACGCCACAAAATGAGCATTAACTGATTTTGTTTGCCCGAAACGCCAGAACCGTCTGATCGCCTGATAAATCTGCTCAAAACTATCGTTAAGCCCAACAAAAACAGTATCGGCGCAATGCTGCCAATTCATGCCAAATCCAGCGATTGAAGGCTTTGTCACAAGAACGCGGATTTTGCCCGCCGCAAAATCCTCAAGGCATTGCTCTTTGCGATCTTCACTGTCAGACCCGCGAACTTCTACCGCATCAGGGATTGCTGCTGCCAGCGCGGAACTCTCATCGTTCAAGTTGCACCAGCATACCCACGGACGATTATTTGAATTGACCAAAAATGCTGCGGCTTCGACTCGCTCCGAAATTGTGTCACGACGGGCAGCTAATCTTTCCGCCATAGTTTGAGCTTCCATAGGGAATAGAAAACCACCCGCAGGTTTATATTCAATATCAACCGTATGGGTGTGCCGTTTCAATGGTGGCAGATCGTATCGGCTGTCATCATATCCAAGATCACGGGGGTGGCGGAGCATAACCGACCATGATGCCATCCACTCCCAGAACTTGCTTTCTGCCCAACCTTTAAGCCGCCAATTCTGCGTTGATGATCCATCATGCGTGAAGAACGTCGATAGCATATCTGTATACGACATAATGCCGAGAAATTCGGCGTGATTACCCAACTCCATGTAATCATTTGGCGCGGGCGTTGCTGTCGCCGCTAACCGGAACGGCGTCATCTTGAATCCGTCGATCAGCGATGTTCTGGTTTTGCCATCAAGGCTCTTTAAGATGGAACTCTCATCAAGAACAACCCCGCCAAAATGGGCAATGTCAAAATGATCTAATTTTTGATAATTCGTTACCGCAATGCCAGAGGTCACATCGGATTGTGTTTTGCAATGCTTGGCTGTTATTCCGAATTTACCAGCCTCTCGAATCATTTGTTGCGCGACAGCCAGAGGTGTTAACAGTAACACATCGCGCCCCGTTTCACGATGAACTGCGTCAGCCCATGATAATTCCATTAATGATTTACCAAGGCCGGTGCCCGCAAATAACGCTGCACGGCCCCGACGCAATGCCCATGTTACAATATCCTTCTGGAACTGGAATAATGCACTCGACAATTCTGGAATAACATCAAGACCAGTTGGAATTGCGACTTCAGATTTACGCCGCAAGAATTGCTCATATGTCTCCACGTTGTATCCCCATCTCCTGAAAAAACCTCTTTACACCTAAATTAATTTAGCTAGTATGTAAAGCGAAAGTGCAACCGGATGGTCCGACCGCACTTAGCTAGGAGAGAGAACAATGACGAAGCAGAAGCACACGCCGGGGCGTTCGTGGGCAGCGCGAGGCGAGTCATGACTCACATCATCACCTACGTCCCGGCCCGTCACTGGATTTGGTCGGTTCTTCACCCCGCCGCTTACGGCATTCTCACAGGAGTAATTTTCAATGGCTATTGACCTTCAATCAACAAGCGCATTCAAGACGAACGGCGTCAAGCTACTGGTCTACGGACAGGCTGGCGCTGGCAAGACCTCGCTTATCCCGACACTGCCCAAGCCCGTCATCCTGTCAGCAGAGGGCGGCTTGCTGTCCATCGCAGATGCGAACCTTCCGTTCATTGAGATCAAGGATATGGACACGCTGCGCGAAGCCTATAAGTGGCTCCGCGATAGCGACGAGGCAAAGCAGTTTGACAGCGTGGCGCTCGACAGCATTTCGGAAATCGCCGAAGTCTGCCTTGCCGCAGAGAAGGCGAAGTCGAAAGACCCGCGCCAGGCATACGGCGAAATGCAGACCACGATGGCGGACGCCATCAGGTTGTTCCGTGACCTGCCCGGAAAGCATGTGTTCTTCTCCGCCAAGCTGGAGAAGTCGCAGGACGAAATGGGGCGTATGCTCTACGCACCGTCGATGCCGGGCAATAAGACCGGACAGGCTCTCCCGTACTATTTCGATATTGTCGCCGCCATGCGCGTAGAGAAAGACGCGGAAGGCGTAACGCAGCGTGCGTTGATGTGCGACAGCGATGGCCTCTGGCTGGCAAAGGATCGCTCCGGCAAGCTGGACGCATGGGAGTCGCCTGATCTTGGTGCGATGATTGCGAAGATCGGGGGTGAATGATGGATAATAACCCACCCATCTTCGCTGAATGGATCGAAGCCAAGCGAACCGAACAGGAAGCTATTGAACGCCGCCGTGGCCTTGAGGATGCTATGATTGACGCACTGGACATCGCGCCCGACTTCGAGGGGACCAAAACGATTGACGCCAACGGCTTTACGGTCAAGGTGGTTGGCCGAATGAATCGCAAGGTTGACAGCGATAGGGTTCAGGAACTAGCCGCCGAACATGGTTTGACCGAGCAGCTTTCAACCCTGTTCCGGTGGAAGCCGGAACTCAATATGTCAGCGTGGAAGCACGCTGCACCGTCCGTCACCGCGCCCCTTACGGATGGAATCACGACGACGCCGGGGCGTCCTTCCTTTACCATTACGGAGAACGATCAATGAGTTTTCTCGACTTCAATCTCGACGACGAAGAATATCAATCATCCGGCGGCGACTTCGACCCGCTCCCGGCTGGCTGGTACACGGTCAAGGTCAACTCGATGGAGATGACCGACACTAAGGCCGGAACCGGCAAGTACATCAAAACCCGTTTTGATGTGACAGGCCCGACACATGAGGGCCGGGTGTTGTTCACCAATATCAACACCCACAACCCGAACTCACAGGCGCAGCAGATCGGACGCGGACAGTTGCGTCAGCTTCGAGATGCCGTTGGCCTGACCGGCACGCCTGACCCGCAGCAGTTCATCGGGCGTGACGTTGCCGTAAAGGTGACGGTGAAGGACGACCCTCAGTATGGCCCCGGAAACGAGGTCAAGGGGTTCCGGGCGGTTGACGGTTCTCAGCCGCCTATGCCGTCAGCGGCACCGTCAGCGTCAGCCGCATCTTCGTCGGCTCCGCCGTGGGCCAGTAAGTAGGTAAAAAAATAGGGGCCGGTGTGTTTATACCGGCCCCTATAGCTCATCAGGGGAGAGAGGAGACTTTCAATGAACTTCCAAGATATAGCACAAGAGATTGACGAAAGCCACGAGAAACTGCAAGAGCCGCCGCGCCCCTATCTTGGTGGTTCTATCATCGGTCATCATTGCGACCGCTGGCTCTGGCTGTCCTTCCGTTGGGCCGTGATCGAGAAGTTTCCAGGTCGGGTTCTCCGCCTGTTCCGTCGCGGCCACCGTGAGGAAGATTTGATTATTGAAGACCTGAAGCGCATTGGCGTTAGGGTCGAAAACGAACAGGGTGATGTGACTATGCCGCCTCATTGCGGTGGGCATATTGACGGCGAGGCTGTCGGCATTCCGACCGCGCCCAAGACGCGCCATCTGCTAGAGTTCAAGACTCACGCGCTCAAGTCCTTTGATGATCTGGAGAAAAACGGCGTCCATAAATCCAAGCCGATTCATTGGTGTCAGATGCAGATTTATATGCACGGTCGCAAATTGACGCGGGCGCTGTATTACGCCGTATGCAAGAACGACGACCGCATCTATACGGAGCGCGTGGAGTACGACAAGGCAGCAGCCGAGCAACTTATCGAGCGTGCCAGGAACATTGTGTCGGCGGAGCGCATCCCCGATCCAATCTCCAGCGATCCCTCATGGTATCAGTGCAAGTGGTGTCCAGCCTACAACTTCTGCCACAAGGCCAAGCCAACGCAGGAGGTGAACTGTCGGACGTGCGCGTTCTCGACGGCGGAGAATGACGGAACTTGGTCATGCGCCAGGCATGAGAGCGGCGGCATCCCTTACGAGTTCCAGCTTGAGGGCTGCGAGTGCCACGTCCTGCACCCTGACATAGTGCCGTGGGAGCGAGAGGCATCAGACAATCCGCATGAGGCTGTCTACATCATCAACGGCAAGCCTGTTCGCAACGGCGAGGGTGATGCCTACACGTTCTCAAGCAAAGAGATTATCGCCAACCCGTCAGGCTGTACGCATGATCTGGTCAAGGACGTGAAGGACACGTTTCCGGGCGCGAAGGTGGTGGGGTAGATGCTTAGACCCTACCAGCAACGCGCCATAGACGAACTGTATGCGTGGTTCGGCAAGAACGCCGGCCACCCGTGCCTTGTTTTGCCTACCGGCTCCGGGAAGTCTCACATTGTCGCGGCGCTCTGCAAGGACGCCGTGAAGAACTGGCCCGACACCCGCATCCTGATGCTCACGCACGTCAAGGAACTGATTGAACAGAACGCTGAGAAGATGCGCCAGCATTGGCCTAATGCTCCGCTTGGCATCTATTCAGCATCGCTTAACCGGCGGGACATTGACGCCATCACATTCGCGGGAATCCAATCTGCTCGCAATCGCGCAGACCAGATTGGTCATGTCGATCTGGTCATCATTGATGAGTGCCACCTTGTTAGTCACAAGAACGAAGGCAGCTATCGGAAACTGATTGACGACCTGACCGAAATCAATCCGGCGATGCGCGTTGTGGGGTTAACGGCCACGCCTTACCGCTTAGGCCACGGGCTTATCACCGACGCGCCAGCAATCTTCTCGGACTTGATTGAGCCGGTCAGCATAGAGGAACTGATTTATCACGGATACCTGGCCCCGCTTCGATCCAAGATAACCGGCGCTTGCCTTTCGACGGACGGCGTTCATAAGCGCGGCGGCGAATATATTGAGAGTGAACTGCAAAAGGCGGTCGATAAGTCAGACAAGAATATTGCCGTTGTCGATGAGACCATAAGACTTGCGGGAGATCGCAAGGCGTGGCTGTTTTTCTGTGTCGGCGTTAGTCACGCCTATCACATTCGAGACTGCCTACGTGAGCAGGGCGTATCGGCTGAGACGGTGACAGGCGAAACGCCAAAGAAAGAACGCGAGCGCATCCTGAACGAATATAAGGCTGGCCGGATCACCGCCCTTACGAACGCCAATGTTTTAACCACCGGCTTTGACTATCCCGATATAGACCTGATTGCCATGCTGCGCCCCACCATGTCGCCGTCTTTATACGTTCAGATGGCCGGGCGCGGTATGCGCCCCAAGTCTCATACCGACTATTGCCTCGTCTTGGACTTTGCGGGCGTTGTGGAAACGCATGGGCCGATCACCGCGATTGATCCAGGGCGCAAGGCGGGCGACGGCTCCGGCGAGATGCCGGTGAAGGTCTGCGACAATTGCGATGAACTTGTGCATCTGTCGGCGCTCAATTGTCCGGCCTGCGGGTTTGCATTCCCGGAGCGTGAGGAGCCGGAACATAAACTTCGCGACGACGACATTATGGGCCTTGATGCGATTGAAATGCCCGTCACAGATTGGCAATGGTCAAAGCATATCAGTCGATCCAGCGGGAAGGAAATGCTCAAGGTTTCCTATTACAAGGATATGTACTCCGACCCGATCACGGAGTATCTCCCCGTAACCCATGATGGATACGCCGGACAAAAGGCACTGCAGACGCTCGGCGTCATTGCGAACCACGCCGGGGTTGATACGAACGAAGCGGTGAACCTCGAAGATCTGTCCTGGCTGATGAACGCCGGACAGCATCCGAGCGAAATCAAATACAAGAAAGATGGCAAGTTCCATCGTGTGATTGGGAGGGTTTGGAAGTGAAAACAGAACACGAAGAGCAACGCGAGTTTGTCATGTGGTTTCGGCAGACGTTTGACGGCGTTCGGATTTTTGCGATTCCGAATGGAGGCGCTCGAAGCAAGACCACAGCCGGAAGGCTCAAGGCAGAAGGCGTGAGTTCCGGCGTGCCTGACTTGTTTGTTCCCGCCTGGCGGCTCTGGATCGAAATGAAGCGCGAAACCGGCGGGAAGCTATCTCCGAATCAAAAGGACTGGATCAAGTACCTGAAGGCCATCGACCACGTTGTCATTGTCGGTGAAGGCTGCGAGGACGCGAAGAAAAAAATATTGGAAAAGGGGTTTACAAGCTAAGTGTCTTAGGTAAGGTCTAATCATCAACAACGCAGATGGAGACACCGACATGGCCGCTCGTATCGCCCGCTCATCCACCGGAGTTTATCACTTAGCCTACGGTAATTCTACCGCTTGCAACGGTCGGTCCGCTGAATGTGATCGCCCTGGTCACGACTAACCAGATTGAAAAAGCATCAGAGCAATCCTTCTGCAAAAAATGCTTCAGCAGCAAACATTTCGCCACGCATAAGGATCAAGCATTGCACATCGCTAACTTGCCTGAATAACCAGATCAAAATCGGGCCATAGCCCCCATCCCCGGAGCCGAAAGGTGGCCGGGGTTTCGGGGTAGTAACAAAAGGAGACAAACCAATGCACAAATCAATTCAACGCATTTTAGACTCTACGCCGAAGCCTGATCCGTATCGCGACAGGTGGGACATTCCCGAACGTGTTTGGGGTAACGCCGTTTGCGAAGATTGCGAATATCGTTGCAAGTCGTTTTCTTCTGACTTTGGCCGCGAAGAATGGTGCGGCCTTGGCGATCAGGATTACGACCATCCTGCATTCTGCCCCGGCTTTGAGGACGAGGTGGAAAATGATTGACGAAATCAGATTCACAACGTGGCTTCGCACTTCGCCGCCGGGCAGCAAGATCACGGTTTTCGAGGGCAAGTCCGGCATGGCCCCAGGCTGGTTCCGTCGCTATCACGAGAACGAGCGCATCTTTATCGCGCATGAACATCTCGGTCGGACGCGGAGTGGCGAAAACAGATATGCGCTCGAAGTCACGAAGATCAGTGAGCAAACGCAGCGTATTCTTGAGGAGTTGCGTTACGGAGACGACATTCACAACCCGGAGACATGGCGATGAACGACGCAATCATGGCGCAGTATCTCGGACAGGCTCGATACATTATCGGCAACCCTGATCGCCACACCGAGAGCCAGATCGAATTGGCGTGGCGCGTTATCAACCAGGCTAGGGAGTGGTTCAATGGACGTTTGGCATGATGATGACGACCCCATCAAGCCCCGCGACATCATTCGGTGTTTCATTTGCGGGGCGCTCGGCGGTAGCGCGGTTATCGCACTAGTCACGACATTGGCGTTGTGGGGGTTGGGATGAACAACATCACCCCAGAACACATCTTAGAAAACTGAAACGAGCATTGGAGAACGAGATGAAGAAACGCGCAGAAATCACCGTCCGACTGGATGTCGAGTTTGAGGTTGCCCCGGAAGATGGCGAGTTCCTGGCCGAACTCGCCGTCGAAGCCCTGTCAGAGAAACACAACATTCCCGATTGGGACTTGGACTGCGACGTTCACCGCGTCGTGGACGCGTAGAAATTCGAGCGGATATGCCCGACATGGAAAACCCGATGGACGTAGTGAACGAGCAAGCCGACGACGAGGGCCTGTGGTTCGTCGCGGAGACGATCACCGAGGACTACCTGCAACGGGCGCTCCGGCGTCTCCACGCGGCAGTCGAAGGCAAGACGCCAACCGAGTGCGCGTTGAAGGCGCTCCTATGAACACCCTCGCGCAGTACATCCCGCACTCGCGGCGGGCCGAGTTCCGGGCGCTGGCGAGGGAAATGTATTCGTCCGCTTGTGGAGACAAGAAATGATTGTTCGTGATTTGCCGATAGAAGCGACTTTCAAGTTCGTGGATCGGTTTCCTGACGAACGACACGGCATGTCTGCAACGCGGACGTACATCTATCGCAAGTTAGCAGAGGAAGTCGAAATTAAGCGCATGACGCCTGTTCAGAAGATCCGCACGACGCATGTTAGAGACGATGGCACGGTGGTCTTTGATTACAACCACGGGGCCGCAGCGGTGTCTTACGTGGACGCCATGTTGCCAGTCTCCTCCGATTCTGAGGGAGAAAAATCCGAATGACCTGGTACGTTGGCATGTACGAGAAAACCGGGGTCATGGCCCGCCCGTGGGTGGACGCTGGATACAGCGCGGTCTGTATTGATATGGATGCGGAACCTGGCTACCGGGATGGCATCCTTTATCAGCGGATGGATGCGCGATACTGGGCACCCGACGGAATCATGGGCGGTGAGGGGGTTGCGTTCTTCGCCGCCTTCCCGCCCTGCGATCACCTGGCTGTTTCGGGCGCGCGGTGGTTCAAGGGTAAGGGCCTTCGGAAGCTGGCATCTTCTATCGAATTGTTCGCGGTGGCGGCGGAGTGGGCTGAACGGCTTGGCGCACCGTACCTGATCGAAAACCCGGTCAGCACGATCAGCACATACTGGCGGAAGCCGGATCACACCTTCCACCCGTGGCACTACTGCGGCCTCTGCCCCGATGACGCCTACACCAAGAAAACCTGTCTCTGGACGGGTGGCGGCTTCGTCATGCCCGCGCCGGAACACCCCGACGACGTGACGCCGGATGATCGTATCCACAAGGCTCCGCCGTCGCCGGAACGGGCTGATATGCGTTCTGCGACACCTTTGGGCTTTGCCCGAGCGGTTTTCAATTCCAACCACAACGCACACGGAATCGCAGCATGAGCGCGACATCCCCGATTTGCCCTTGCGAAATGGTCTGTCGTATCCTCACGGGTTTTGAATTTCCTGGAGGATATGAAAATGCTGATCGGATACGCCCGCGTCTCGACTGCGGACCAGAACCTCGACATTCAGACGGATGCGCTCGTGGAGGCCGGGGTCGACCCCGAGTACATCTACGCCGAACACATATCGGGCGTGAAGGCGAAGCGGCCCGGGTTGGAGGCCGCGCTGAAACAATGCCGCCCAGGGGACACGCTGGTCGTCGTCAAGCTGGACAGGCTGGCGCGGTCCCTCGCCGAGCTGGTGAAGATCATGGACCGGCTGGAACGCCGGGACGTGGCTTTCAAGTCCCTGGGCGATGCGATCGACACGACGGTCCCGGCTGGACGGCTGCTGTTCGGCGTCCTTGGGGCGATTGCTCAGTTCGAGCGGGATCTGATCGTCGAGCGCACGATGGCCGGTCTCAAGAAGGCTCGCGAGAAAGGCCGGCGCGGTGGCCGCAAGCCGAAACTGACGCCCAAGCAGACGCAGGGCATCAAGAACATGCTGAACGACCCGAAGCTGACGATGGCCGACATTGCCGAGGCGTTCAATGTGTCGGAGTCCACGGTGTACCGGGCCTTGCGCCGGGACATGTCCGAGGAAGATGCGAAAGAGATACAGCGCGTTCTCAAGGACCGGGAACGGGCGAACAAGATCGTGGCTGCCAGGCGCGCGAAGGCGCTCCGCGAGCAGTCGGAATGAACTGAGGCAACTACGAGGGATACCGACCGATGAACGAGCGAGAACCAGATTTCAATGCTGACGATGTGCGCCAAGTCGCCAAAGCGGCAATAGGGTCGGCAATGGAATACTGCCACAGCCACGGCTTCGGCACACCCGA
>Ga0208899_1002967_pt1 | contig 11066 bp, 18 predicted proteins | sample VirMetDEL_Nov_24_FD_184518 | JGI IMG/M metagenome (GOLD analysis project Ga0208899, IMG submission 184518) | Aqueous microbial communities from the Delaware River and Bay under freshwater to marine salinity gradient to study organic matter... | ecosystem: Environmental > Aquatic > Marine >...
AAGAATAAGGTTAGGGCATTAAAATAATTGTTATATTTGAAATAAAAAATGAAACATTTTAGCATTTACTAATATAACACCAAAGAGAGATGAAAGCAATCTTAGAGTTTAATCTTCCGAAAGACCAATCTGACTTTGATTTAGCGGTCAATGGTGCTAAAGCACAATCAACCCTTTGGGAAATAGACCAATGGCTAAGACAACAATATAAGTATATGCCTGATGAGGAATATAGTGAGGACAAGTATGAGACATTTGAAAAGTGTAGAGACCAACTCCGTGAGATTATGTTTGAGAATGGATTAAAATTTGACTAAATAAAATAACTTCTAACACCAAAGAGAGATGAGAAGAATTATTAAACAACTAAAAAAGGAACTCGGCTAAGCAGTAAAGACTTAGCCGAGTTTTTTTATGCTTGATAAAAATAAATTAAAAAAAAGTTGCATAAAATTAGGTTCGTATTTAAGTTTATGTTTATATTTGTAGAAACAAACAAACAAATAGAAATTATGACAACTAAAGAATTAAATTTATTAAGTGAAATCAAAAAATATGCTTCAAAAGATGAGTCTAATCACTCTAATTTTTTAAGCACAAACGCTTTAAGTAAAAGCAATGCAGGTGTAATAAGTAGTTTAGAAAAAAAGGGAATGATATACAATGCTTATGCAGATATGACTAAAGAAGACTTTACTGATATGATGGGCATCAAGACAAAACCTTTCAAAATGTGGTGCGTCACTCCTAAAGGTTGGGATTTAGATAATAAAGAAGATGCTTATATGAATTTAGTTAAACAAGCTATTCAAGGCTATAGAAACAGTAACTATAAATATTAAATCAAATGGACATTAAACAACTAAAAAAGGAGCTTGGCTTATCTCAAAAGGATATAGCCGAGCTTTTCAATTTATCATATTCTGCGTTTGCCAACTCAACGGCAAAAAAACGCTATGAAGAAGCCCTTTGTAAATTTTACGAAAAAATAAAAGAAAATGACAAAGGAGAAAGCTGAAAAGCAAGCCAAAGAGCTAATCCAAATAATAAAGGATTCAGGAGTTAAGCAAATGAAGGTTAATGAAATGAATGTGGTTGACGTAGATAAGTTTCTAAACACGCACGAATGTAGGCTAAAATTTTTAGAAACATTTAGTCGTGAATGGAAAACTCATTATTTTCGCTTATATTTGCTCAAGAAAAAATTAAGTAATGACTAAAACATACGAGCAGATGCGGTTATTAATTCAGCAAGAAAATAGAAAGTGCGATAGTTTTGGATGTGGATTCTTTGGAGCAAGCAGAGGGAAAAGAAAGCATACAGGTCTTGACCTAATAATTGAGCCTGAAGAAAATGTATTTAGCCCTATTGATGGAAAGATTACAAAAGTAGGCTATTGTTATAATGACGATTTGAGTTTTCGTTATGTAGAAATAACTAATTCTAAGTTCGTTATTAGAGTTCTTTATGTTGACCCGTTGGTTGACGTAGGCGATTGGGTTAAGTCAGGCGATTATTTAGGTTACGGTCAGAGCCTTCAGAAGAGATACAAAGGAATTACCGACCATATTCACGTTGAAATTAAAATAGGTGGTGTATTCGTAGACCCTGAATTATATTTAGACAATGATGAAAAATGAGCATATAATAATACTCTTATTGGTTGTATTTTGCTTTCTTTTGATAGGCAAAAATGACCAAGTAAACGAAAAGATAAAAGATATGAATCAGGAAAGTACAATTTTAGAGAGAAAAATACAGTATTTAGAGTTTTCTAACGAGAAAATAGAAAAGATGTATCGGGATTCGATTAAAGAGATTGAATCAGAAATAAAGAAATCTAAATCAGCCCACATAAAAGAGCTTAAAAGAGTTCAATCTTTATCAGCAAAAGAAGTAAAAAAAGAACTACTTAAAAATATCACTATAAAAGACGATACAAGCAAGTCTTTAGGAATTACTGAGAACGAATCTAAGGAACTTTTAATAGAAAAGAGAGTACTACAATACCAAGTTAAAAAAGTAGGCTTAGAAAACGCTAAATTAGGTGTAGATAATAACGCATTAAAATCCATCAACTACAATCTTAATGCAATTATAGATAATAAAGACGTTCAACTTAATAATTCTGATGAAGTAATTGAGTTAATAAGAAAAGGAAACAGAAATAAGCTGATTAAAGTTGGTGGTGTTTGTGTTGGTTTAGGAATTATATTAGGTTTATTGTTATGAATATAGAACAAGTAAATAAATTAATCGAAATCGAATGCGATAAGATTAAGCAGGAACTAATCCAAAAGAATATAGACTATAACAACTCACTTTATCGACCTAATATGTTTAATCAAAACCCTATTGAAGGTATTAAAGCTCGAATTAGCGACAAGATAAACAGAATTGCAAGTAAAGGCATAGACGACAAGACAGAAGATAGTGTAGGGGATTTGATAGGGTATTTAATTCACTTAAAAATAATGCTAAATAATGAAAGACTTTAGACCAAGAATTAAGAACAAAGAAATGTACAAGAATTGGACAAGCAAAGAAAATAGGGTTCTTATTATTGGAGATACTCATTGCCCGTTCGATTTAGATACCTACTTAGATTTTTTAGTAGATACTTATAACGCCTATAATTGTAATAAAGTAATCCACATAGGCGATGAGATAGATAATCATTTCGGTAGCTACCACGAAACGGATGCAGATGGAATGGGTGGAGGAGATGAACTTGACTTAGCTATAAAAAGGCTTAGTAGATACTACAAACAATTCCCTAATGTGGAAGTAATAATAGGTAATCATACTCGAATGGTAATGCGAAAAGCCCAAACGGGTGGTATTCCTAAAAAGTGGATTAAAGACTACAACGAAGTGCTTGAAGTTCCTAATTGGGAGTTCAAAATAGAAACTGAAATTGATGGTGTGAAGTATGTTCACGGCGAAGGTGGAACTGCAAGAAGTAGGGCTAAAATGGATATGCAATCAACGGTTCAGGGACATCTACACACTCAATTATATTCTGAGTATATGGTTGGAAATAACTCAAGGGTGTTTGGTTTACAAGTTGGATGCGGTATTAACCACGAACAGTATGCCTTTGCTTATGCTAAAGCAGGAAAGAAGCCTGCAATAGGATGTGGTGTAGTAATCGGTGGACATACCGCTATCGCTGTTCCTATGCAATTAGAGAATTATGGGAAAAAATCAAGATTCAAGTAATGGACTACAACAATGATTTTAAATATGACCTAAAGGTAGGGCAGATAAAAGAAGAAGAATTAGGTTCTATATTCAAAGACAAACTCATTGAAGTAAAGCACGATTTACAAGCATTAGATACAGGTAATGTTTATGTAGAATACTACTCAAGGGGAAAGCCAAGCGGAATCAGCAAAACGCAATCTGATTATTATTGCTTTGCCTTTGGAACTACCTTTCACTTGATTGCTACTAATGAATTAAAAGCAAAATGTAGGAAATATATCAACACTAACAGGGATAAAAAAGGTGGGGATAGCAATACGTCAAAGGGTATACTTTTACCAATGACTGAGCTGTTTTAACGATTAAACAAAATACGAGCAAGTCTATAATGTATCTTATCCGTAGTTCTTATTGATGTTTCTTCTTATAATCGTCGAACTGCTTCTTTAAAGAACTGTATTTTCCCTTCCAATCAGATACCTCGCTATTTAATCTAACAATATCTTTTTCAAGAGTATCAATACGCATTTCAAATCGTTTGTCTAAGTCATCTAACGCTTGTTGATACATTTCTATAATCTTCTCACTATTATTAAGCTCAGCGGATTTAACGTCTTGCACTCTTTTATTGCGTTCATAGTACCAAGCACCAATCCCACTGAATAAGGTGGTTACAGTTACCCAATTTTCAGATAAAAATTTAATCATTTTAGTCTATTATTTCTTGTATTAGGTTTAATTCTTCAGGATTACCAAGCACCGATTCAGTGAATTCATCGTGGTTAATATAATAGAATTGCGGCTCGTTAAATTCAGCTAAATTGTAACTTGTCCAAGTCCGAGTAATAGCTTCGGGACTCTTTGGAAGTCCTGCTGCTAAATTAATACTTGTAATTGCAGCTTGAGCTGCTTGTTCTGTTGTAAATTTATATCCTTTCATTAGTATATGTTATAGTGTGAATTAATGTTAGATTCTATTCCTGCTCTGTCCGATAATACATTTGAATTGTATATTACAATCTCTTGCATTACACCATTGAATGCTGAAGAAAAGTTAAATGCTGCTCCAATCACACCTCCTGTAATCGTGTTAGACCCACTATCCACATTAGTTAACATCTGTAATCCATCTCGATAATAATTATCGTTAGTATCAAAAGATGTTATGTGAATGTGCTGATTGGTATCATAAGCCCCATTATTAATTGAAGTTAATCCTGAGAATATAGAGAATGTACCCGAAAATTCTCTTGGGAACGCAGGTACTTGTCTATTGGAAGAACCTACTCCATCAAATACAACACTATTTGTCCCTCCCGAATATTTATATAAATTTATATGCGTAGCTGTAGAGCCTAAAGATACTCCACTAATTAAGTAGTTATTAGTCCCGTTGAACTCTAATGCAGATTCTGAGTTATAACTAACAACAGAACCTAAACTTACTACTTTAGGTTGATTTGCAGCATTACTTTGCGTTGCATTATTTCCACTTCCACTTTGGTCATACCAAACTGATATAGTACCATCTCCTGCTCCAACGAATGAAAGCAAAGATGAAGTATCTAAACTGCCATCATAAAGCAATTTAATATCTTGCTCTGTATTATCAGAACTACGTCTTACTCTAATTGCTGCACCTGTATATGCCGAGTTTAATGCTCTTAACGAATAAGCTGCTGAAGCATTAGGATAGTCATCTAATAGCCCACTTTGAGAACCATCCCAATAGATATTATAATGTGAATTAATGTTAGATTCTATCTGTGTTCTATTGGTAGATTGGTCGGACTTATAATTAACAATCTCACTTATATTAGCAAGCACTCTATTTGAGCCTAAACCGTTTGAACCAATATACATTTTCCCTACACTCGTGTCTATTACACCATTAGCACCTGATGTTCTAACTATTGCATTTCCATCCAAATACATATTATTACCATCAAATAAGTTAGCAGATGAAGCATATATATTTGTTAACAATGATTGGTTATCTTTAGGAAGCGGAGTAGAAGTAATCCAAGTATAAGTATTAGCCCTTGCTGCGATTTCAGGCGTTACTATCCATAATTTACCTGCACCGCTACTTAAATTACTTAAACTAATTATCCCTTTAGTAGATACACCTTCAAGTAGGTTTATCGTTATAAATATAGACCTGCTACTTGTTCCATAATTCGTATTATTTACAGATACAAGTTCAGAAAGGCTATTAAAATAAAGTGTTGGCTTGCCATTATCGGTAACTAAATTACCACTTATAACAATATATGGCTGATTATTTGCTGTTGACTGATTAGCGTGATTGTTATTCCCACTTTGGTCGTACCAAGATACGACTTGCCCATTTCCTGCACCGCAAAACGCTTCCAATGTTCCATCTATTATCTCAGTTTCAGTAAAACTTTGTTCAGCATTATCAGAATTTCTTCTTATCAAAACTAAAGGATAAGAAACTCCTCCATTACTTTGTAATTGCCTTAATGAATAAGCCTCTTCTGAGTTTGGAAACAAGTCTAATAAATAGGATTCAACTTGTTTTTGCCATACTAAATTGCTACCTATATAAACCTTATTAATATCGGTTGAGCCAATTTTTACTGCTGCTATATCGTTTGAACCTATTTTCATATTAAACTATAAAGTAAATGGTTGTAGCGTTAGGAGTTAATGCGTCATACTCTGCCTGTGTTACTGTAGTTAGACTGTTAGTAGTATATGTTGCTCCTACGTTCTTATCTATCTTATTAGATATGTTAGTTGTATTCGTTGCAATGTTAGAACTATTTGTTGCAATGTTACTTGTATTTGTAGCAATATTTGCAGCATTGGTTGCTATATTTCCCTCTGCAATAGTTAAGTCAGCTTCTGACGCTTTTAAATCTAAAGCCGTTTGAGTTGCATTACTTATAGGTTTGTTTAAATCGCTTGTGTTGTCGACATTCTGTAAGGATAATATCGTTTTTGCACTTATTGGCGATAAATCATCTATTTGGCTACCACCCCCACTTGCTCTTCCAACTATTGTATTAGTTCCAATAGATAAAGCCTGAGGACTTCCATTCCCTGATTGTTGCACTAATATAGAATGAGATGTGTAGTCTACCAACTTAACAACTTCGTCATCATTAGCTTTTAATAAGATATCCGCTGTATTGGTTGCTATGTTAGTAGCATTGGTAGAAATACCACTAATATCTTGGTCTCCTGTATTAACTCCTGAAGTGTTTGATAAGATTGTTGCTTGCTCCGTTGTTATTCCTACTTTTGCGGTGTTTAACGCTATCGCTGAATTTTGAGTTATCTGTTCAGCTTCTATGGTGCTTATATCAGAAGCGTTTGTAGTTATATTCCCCTCAGCAGTTGTTAATCTGCCATCTATTGCAGTCACAGTTGATGCATCTGCTTTTGTAGCTATTGCAGTTGTATTACTACTTATGTTGGAAGCGTTGGTAGCTATATTAGCTTCTGCCGTTGTTAAGTCGCCATCAATGGTAGTTATAGATGCTTCTATATTATCAATATCGTCTGCGTGATTATTTACAACCGTTTTAATCTCATTAGCATCTGTCGCTGCAAACTTCTCATTGGCAGGGTTAGGTAAATTGACTGATTTTACTTTGTCGGTGTATGTTATCTGTTGTGCCATAATTAAAAATCGGTGTAGGTTATGTTAGGTGTATAGGTTGTTCCTTGACTTGTGTTGCCTTTCTCAAGATTAGGCTTTAGGTACTCAGGTGCTTCAATTTCAAACTCAGGTATTAAATCAAAATTATCCTTTAAGAATGCTTTTAGCTTATTCTCATAAGTTACAAGTGTAGAAGATGCTCCACGTTGTAAGTTCGCTAAATCAGTACTGTCAATAGGGTCTGAATTGCCTGAACTTGTACCTTTAGTAATTTGCCCGTTTCCGATTCTGTAAAGCATTCTTGGAAGTCCAAGCATATAAGACTGCCAAACGATTACTTTAGTAACCAAAGGATGCATTTCTTCGTATATTCCTGCAAGGTTATCAGCGTTATAATCTGTGATTAGCTTCTTTACTAAAGCAGTACCCATTAAGCCTTCTCCAAGCGTATCTGTCGCCTGAATTATTAAAGGTGTTATAAATTCTGCATCAAAAGAATCTGATGTATTAGCGTAAAGCCTAAAGTCGTCTATGCTTATTATTAGTTTTTCAGCCATTGGAATATTTTGTTAAATGTAAATCTACCTCTTGTAGGTGTATCTATTGGTCTTGTGCTTACAAGCGGATTATTATCTACTCTAAAGCCGCTTCTTTGCGCTTCTGCTGTACTTACTTTGTTAGGGCTTGTAGTTCCTACGCTTCCTCTTTTACCTTCTTTACGGAAGGTTTGTCTAAGCCATTTATGATGGCAGTAAATACCGCCTTTCCAAAGAAATATATCATAATTAGATTGACCTTTTGGTGCAAATTGTCCATTAACTCCATTGGCAGACATCATCTCAATATCTTCTTTTCTATAAAGTTTATTAGCACTTAACATTTTTGAGCAAAATTCCCTATCCCCTGTGTCATCTCCGCTATACTTGTACCTAACTTTGTACTGATAACCTCTTACAAATCTATCTTGTTCGCTCTTTGCGTTGGGTCTTGCTGTTCCTGTGCTTACCCCTGCAAGTTTAGTCTTGTCTAATTGCTCTGACTTCCTAATTGCCCAATCAACTCCTTCGTCTCCGCCCCATAATAACCAAGCTACATAACCTTTGTCTTTCCAAGGTTCAGATTTGTATTCACTACTTACTTTAGAGTTACTTCTATGCCTGTTAAACGATGCCATTCTTTTAATAGTATCAACAGAAACATTTTCTTTCTTTGCTAATTGGTTGGCTCTTGCCCAACCTACTTCTGTTCCACCTTTAACAACATCTCTTCCATACTTATCTCTCCATTCTAAAGCCTTCTTTGCGTTTTCTGTTGCTGCTTTAGGGTAATCATTAAAAGACTCTTGTAGTTGCGTTAATTGAACGCTATTAAGCTCTTCAATCTGTTTGTTAAGTTCTTCCTCATTTTCGTAGTCAACCTCTTCGCTGCTTATAAGTTCCCAACCTTGCATATCATCGTCTGATTGGTTAATCAAATCGTCAACGCTTTTTTTTTCACTCATAGCAGTAGGTTCTGCAATATCTTCGGGTCTTACTTCTTCCTCTTTTACTTCGTCAAAAGTTAAATTATCAGGAGTCAATCCTATCTCGATAAACAACGCTTCAAAGTCCTCAAAAAACTCTTCTCGCAAAGGCTTTATTATCTTAGTCTCTAATTCAGTTTTAGCCCACTCTAATTCATCAGCAGGGCTTGCAAATCCACTTGGTCTAACATTAAGACCTGCGATTAATGATGGGCTTGGTATTCCGTGTGCCTTTAATATCCCTGCCTCCGCTGTATTATATTGGTTCTCGTAAACCTTATCTATTCCTGATAAGTTTGGCGTGCTAAAAACGGGCGCACTGCCTCCTTGCGGATAGTAAGTAGTTCCTACTTTACCTGCATTGGCAACTCCTGCCATAGATTGAGCAGTTAATTCTGAATCTTCTCTATCTTTTTCAGGGTCTCCGCTTGACTCTTTAGCGATTAACATACTCGGAAACATACCATTTTGCGCACCGTGATTGTGCATCATATAGATACTTATCTCTAATTCAATAGGGTCTAAGCCTGAAAGGTAGCTTGGTCTACCATAGGGAACATCCATAATTCCGTTATCATACTTATAGATAATTCCGTGCTTACAGCCAACGTGCAAAGCATCTAATTCAACCCTTTCGGAACGATTGTTAAAATAAGTACCATTGTCCCAACTTCTCCTCCATTCGAATTTTACAGGCTTGCCATCTTTAATTTGGCTTACTCTTATCTGTGATGGGTTAAGTACGTTAATTTCTACTATACGCCCTAACTCATTCTTGATAATTTCTAATACATAAGCGTTATGAATTAGCTTGTATCTTAGCAGCTTGTTTAATGCTCTTTTGTTAAAGAACTTCTTTATTATCCTTTGTTCCTCTTCGCTTGGACTTTGTAAGCCATAACCAAGAATATAATTAACTAAGTCATTAATTACAGTCTGATGAGTTACCGACTTTAGGTAAAGCCCATCTAAGTAATTAGGGAATAGGTTGTCTGTTCCGTTATAGATAACAGTCCCCGATACATTGAACGAGTTGATATTCTTTACATTATACCTACTTAATTTAAAATCTTCATTCATATTTTATGACATTAAAAAGTCTAACAGATAATCAAACGTAAAGTTACTTATTTCTTCGTCAATAATTCGGACAAATCCTAATTTTAATACCTCTCCATTTTGCTCAATCTTATAGCTGTATGTATCGTCTATTAGATTATTAGACTCACCTGCTGTTATTTCTATTGAAAAAAAGCCCGAACCTAAGTCGGTAACGGGCTTCTCTAATTCAATGGATGGGCGTGATGGGCTACTGAACCTAAGACTTACGTTTTCTTCTTTGTTTAGGTTTATCGGATTTAACGACAACTTCAGCAGCGTCAATTGATTCTTCCTTATTGTTATCATCAGCCTTTAATTTAATAAACCGTTCCATTCTTGGCTCTTCTTTCAGTATGCTTCTCAACTTTTCTTCTGATAAGTCAGTTGAAACGTGGATAATTTTTGAGCCTAAGTGATATGTTCCGTATTTAACTTCCATAATAATTGTTTTAAGCAGCTACTTCAATTGTAAAAGCATCTGAAAATTGAGTAAAGTCAGCCAATACAGGTGCTGCTTCTGTCCCTTCGCTTGTTAAAGTAAAGGTAAACGCTAAAGCATCTCCTATTGCTGTACCTGAATCTCCTGCTGAACCTCCGTTAGATTGCAATCCTGTATAATCAAGTCCTGCATATACATAGATTCCGCTTCTTAATTTAATCAAGGCTTCCATTCTACCTTTACGAACTTGGTCAGCTAATGATACCAACGCAGCAGAGTAACCGTGCAAAGTAAATTCTAAAGTCTGAGTAACAAAAGATGTCCCTGCTGTATTCTCATCCGTCACAGGTTGAGTAAACGTACAGTTATTTTCTCTTGGCTCTACCTTGAAAGCACTTGGTTGTGGTGACCCTGAACCTGCTGTTATAGTCAAAGCACCTGATGTGACTGCCATAACTAAGTCAGTTTCTCTTAATCTTGCAGACTTATCAATCAGATAAAATTCTGAGATGCCTCCGACCACTTTACAACCCGACTTATATGCAGATAGTGATAATGTACACATATTAATTTATTTTTTTAGATTAAAAGGGGGAACTTAATCCCCCTCTATAGTATTGATTATGGTTGGTCGTATTCGAACAATGCAAAGTCAGTAGTTGCAATTCCAACTCCATAACCCCAATTTCCAACGATTCTTGCTTTGTTACCACCGCCTAACATATACATATCAATTACGTCTAATGCAGTTAAGTCTCCGCTTACAGCTAATGATACATTAATGTTTTCAGGTTTAGCAACTACAATAGCAGCATCTGATAAGTTAGGGATAATCTCAATAACGTAGTTTTGGTAAACCAAAGCGTTATTCTGAGGAATATTAGTTGCAGCAACTCCGCTTAAATATCTATAATAAGCATCGTTTACTGTTTGGTTCATATAAATTCTGAACTTCGCTTTGTTAGCTACAATTTCTTTTGGGAATGTTGCAACTAAAGCAGCTAATACATCATCAATTTCAGTTGCATCTGTTGGGTCTAATGTAGTAGATGTAACGATTTGAGCAGTCTTAGAAGCAGCAGTTAAGTTAGTTCTGATTAACTTTCTGATACCATCTAATCCTGTTGGGTCTCCTGTTAATCCACCTTCAGAGTTCCATATTTCA
>Ga0208899_1002969_pt1 | contig 11064 bp, 10 predicted proteins | sample VirMetDEL_Nov_24_FD_184518 | JGI IMG/M metagenome (GOLD analysis project Ga0208899, IMG submission 184518) | Aqueous microbial communities from the Delaware River and Bay under freshwater to marine salinity gradient to study organic matter... | ecosystem: Environmental > Aquatic > Marine >...
CCAATCTAATACTTCAAATGATAATCTAAATTTTTTGTTTTGTAAAGCAGAAAACGATTGACTTAATGCTGTCGAGTCTGTACCTGTTCTTATAGCTTTGCCATCTCCCATAGACCACCCTGTACCAAACGTCCAATTCTGTCCGACCTCTTTTACTGATACGTTGTCTATTGAACCTGTATATCCATCTCCCACAAATTCGAAACCGCCATTTATAGATACAGTAGGTTTCATATAAAAAGTATAACTACCATCAGCAGTAATATAGCTTGTATAAGTGCCTGCATCAGCAGTTGTAACAAGTCTAAATCTACCACTATCAACAGTTGCATTAAAAGTTACTTTATATATCTTGTTATTTGTTACAACGCTATTTTGCTTAAAAAATGATGAAGTATTTGTAGCTACTGCCTTACCACCGCTAATTGTCCAACCTGTACCTTTACTCCAATTAGAGTCCGTTTCAAAGTTTCCGTTGGTAACAAGTTCACTACCTATCTGCTCAAAGTCTCCGTTTTGTACAAGCTCTCCACTTAATATCTGTACGTCCTCTACAAGCCCTTGCTCGTTTACTCTTGTAGCACTTGAACCTCTACTAAAGTCAAAGTCGGCTTCTTGTATTTCTTTTACAGATATATTATCAAAATAACCTTCGGTAGAAGATGTTCCGTAAAGAAACAATGATAAAGTTGCAGATGTTACAGTCGCAGTTATTTCAATAGATTCTGTTACTGATTGACCTACTGAAGTAGATGCTGCAAATATATTACCGAAAAACGACACTCTTGCAGTAGTACCACCGCTTCCTTCAAGTCTTGATGTTGCTGTTACTTTGTATTTTTTTCCTACTTCCAATCCACTTATTACCTGTGAAGTGGTAGCGGGACTTGATGTTTGATTATATATTTTTAATTCGCCATTTACTACCTCAATAGATGCATTAGAAGCTGACCAATTACTCGTACCATTGCTAAAATCTCCATTAGTAACAAGTTCAGATAATACCTGATAAGGCGGTATTACAGTATTTAAGCTACCATCTGAATATGCAGTAGGTGTTAAGACTATACTTGCTTTATTGTTTAAGTCTTTTAAGGTCGCATCTGTGCCATCTGAGTTCTCGTAATAATCAGAATGGTTGTATAGCTTATTGGTCGCTGCGTGATCATAGTACACATCGCCAAAGTCCTCAGCTTTACTTTCGCCCCAATTGCTTCTGTGATATATTTCGTTTGGCATCTAAAAACTTTTTAAGTAGTTGTATATTCTTTTCTTTTGGTTTGCTTTTTCTTATCATAATACCCAGCCAGTAAAATTTGCTTCTTTATCGGGGTACATATCCTCGTTTTGATTTTGATTATACTCAGGATAAAGATTGTTATTAAAGCTCATATAATCTATAAATCGTCTTGTATAAAACTGAGCAAAGTTTCTATGCTTTTCTATTAAAGTATCTACTTCTTCTTTACTTACAGTTTGGCTATTTTCAGAGGCATATTTAAAAACTCCACCTTGCGCAACTTGATATGCAGCAAAAGGAAGATAATCGACCATAGCGTAATGAATAAGCATATCTTTTAAATAATCACGCACTAAAGTTAAATAGTCTCCAGTCAATGTATCGCCTAGAATATCCTGCGAGATCTTATCGTATAGCTTTCCTCCTAAATAATTTTGCAAATGTATCTGTTGAGCTATTTTTATAAACTGAATAAACTTATCCGTATCTACGTTTCCGTCGATTAACGAGTTAGCTTTCAGGTCTTTAGGTGTTATGAATAGTGCCGTTGCCATAATTATATAATTCCTCTTATTCTTGCATCTGATACTCTGTCCGTACCTTTTGATTTTTTACTTGGAGACCAGTTTGGGTGGTGTCCTCCATTATCCATATCTCTAGGTGCTACTTTAGCTTCTTTAGATCCTCTAGGATTTATATCGTAAGACTTAGGGATAGATCTAGTTCGCTTATAGTCGCTAAACTCAGGGCTTTCAATAGTCTTATCTTTTAGTCTATATAATACTTTTCTCCACGTATGACCACAATAAACTCCGCCCTTATATTTAAATAAATCGTAGGGTTGACCTTTATGCCCGAAAGTCTTATTGACTCCTTCTCTACTTGCCTTATCGATATCCTCTAGTCTATACACTGCAGGAAAACCCTTACTATCTGTTTTAGCCATCATTTTAACGCAAAAATCTCTACTGTTTCCTGACGAATATTTTTGGTGGTATTTATATCTTATCTTATAGTAAGACTTATCCAAATAACTAAAACCACTAGGCTTTCCAGTAATCGAATTAAGCATTCGTTTGCCTAAAGACTCTTTAGACCGTACAAGGTAATTAACCCACGTCTCCTCGCTGATATCTTCTTCGGCATCTATTTCATCAACAAACTCCCATTCCTCGCCTATTTCATCGCTTTTTAGTTCCTCTAGTATTGAGTTGCCTAGATCGTCTGTTAGTTCAACCTCCTCGCTCATTTTAACGCCTGTTTCTTCTTCTTGGGTTTCTTCGTCTACTATATCGCTGTCTATCTCAGTAAACTCTAAAGGTTGCAAAGTTTTAAAATAAAGATTAAGCGAGATATTATTTACCGCAAGGATCTTATCGAAAGCTTGAATAAGCAACTCTTGAAAAGGTCGAATAACCGTATTATCCATAAGTGTCGAAGCAGTCTTTAATTCGTCGGCGTTATTACCTAACCCAGTTTGATCTTTAATTCCCAAAAGCATAGGAGAAACAACTCGATGCGAAACCATTATTTTACGCATACTTTCATCACTTAAAAACTGATATTGCTGATGAGCATCACTCAACTGTACAGCTTCTACGCTACTTTGGGTATCTGTATTTTCGTTAAACGATAAAATAAAGCGACCCGCATTAGAACTGCCACTATATTTCTCGTATATCTTTTGCTCAATTAATGATCTTTCCTCCTCGTTAGGTACTCCGTTATTAAAGTTAATAAGCATCGAAGGCGCAAGGCCGTTCATTATGTTATTTAAATGGTAGTTGCTAATCTCCTCCTCGAGTTCACTATACTGTAATCCTCCTTGGTAGTCCACTGGGCTAAAATAATAATGCCCTGCAACGTAGGGTTTAACGTAAAGGATCTCAATACTTTCGCTACTTGTTCCAAACGCAGGAAATCTTTGAGGTTTATCGTTAGTCTTAATAGCACTCCAGTCGTGAAAATAATAAAATCCTTTTACCTCGCCATCCTCGTCTGCCTTTTCCATAGCCAACGTCTCTACTGGAATATGCTCAACCTGTGCTACACTTTTTCTATCCTTAGAATAAATAACTTGCATAGCACATTGGCCCATTAATTTTAAATCGTTTACCAGTTTCCTAACGCAGTCTGCGTGAAACATAGTAATAGCCTGTGCATACGCCTCGGGGTTTTTTGCGCTATCGGTAGCATCTAACCCCTTACCGAAGATCATTTGGCTAATACCGTTAACGATAGCGTTATTAGTAGGCGATCCTTTATAGCGATCTAGTAGGTAATTAAAGTATTCGTTTTTATCTCCATACGTTACCCATTCCTTTGTTTTTTGCACTCTAATGTCGGGAGAAACGTAGTTACTTAAATTAACTATATTAACTTTTCCCTGCGTTGGTTTACGTCTGCTCATAATACAATGTAATCGTTATTGCTAGTTTCTTTTTCTACGTACTGATTTTTATTAATCGTGTAGCTATCGTCATTCACTTGGTCAATAGTTTGGTTAGTTATAAAGGCTTTATCTTTATATACTACCGAGCTATCCGTTGTCTTAACGTATCTCAACGTATAAAAACGATCTTCGTTTAATCCAGTAAATCCTACCGAGGCTGTAATATAATCGCCAGTACGACTAAATGTAGAGGTCTCTCCACTGCTTATAACGTCTCCAGTTATATCGTCAGTAAGATCTATCTTAACGTCACTAGTGGCAAATTCTCTAGGAATTAATTTTATAGTTTGTAAATCCGTTGTCGTAGTTAGTATAACCATATAAGTATAACGACAAAAAAGTAACTTTTTGCAAATCAGGGCAAAAAAAAAGCGACCTTACGGGGTCGCCTTTTCCATAATGAAAACAAAAACGATATTAAATATCGTCAATATTAGTAGTCGAAACTGTGATACCTACTCCAGTAACTCCACCTTGCAAAAAGTTTGCAGGCTTTTTCTCCATACCTTGGAGAGTTAAAGTGTAACCCGATAGATCTCCCATTGCAGCACCAGTAACAACTGTACCGCCATTCGCATCTGCTCCGTACTCTAGCCCTACCATAAAAGCATTGCCGTTATTATCCTCTACAATTACGTGAGGTCTAGCAACTGCCAATAAAGCAAGTTCGTTATGAGTTTGAGGAGATAGTTTTTTAAGAGTAAGGTTTACGATCTGATCGTAGAACGTAGTACCATTTTCTCTTGAAGCTGTAATAGTCTGCTCTAGGCTAGACGTTCCCTTTACAACGTATTTATATGCAGTGATAGTAGATTCTGAAAACGCAGTAATTTCGTCACTAGAAGTATCATAGGTAGGTGTACCTAGAGTTCCGTAGTCAACAAAATAAACCGCTTGTATTCCTCCAACGCTATCCTTGCAAGGTTCTGTTCTTCCTTTATTAAGTGTACAAGCCATTTGTTTTTTTTTAATTAAAAGGGTGGAGGTTAATCCACCCCTTTATGTTTAACTAATTTATTATGCTAATGTAAGCAACGCTAGATCTGAACCAATACCATACTGGACTCCAGAGGTAAAACGCATTACGATTCTAACGTTCTGACTTCCGTCGATATCTGCCATATCGATGACCTTTACCTCGTTGTGGTCTGATAATAGACCTGTGCCGAAGTACAAGTTTGAAGCTTCTCCTGCGACAATATGATCTGATGGCATACCTGGAGTAAGTTGCAACTTAATTCCTTCGAATGAAAGTGCATTCCCCATATTATACCATTGCTGACCTTTGCTATCAGTACCCGCAGCACCTTGTCCACCTGAGGCAAATCCTCCAAGCGCACGTACATAGGCTTGATGTGCGACTGTTGGTACATATATAGTAAGATCTTCTTTTCCGTAGACTGCACTTGGTAAAGCATCAACTACGTTACCTAGCAACGTTACAATGTTAGAAGATGTAAAAGAAGTTTCTGATCCATTTGACGCATCATTAACGTCAGAGTCAGCACCCATAAGGACAGTAAAGCCATCAAACTCTCCTGCGTTAGCATTAACTCCACCCCAAATGTTTTGCTCAGTTTTCTCTGCAGTCTTAGCGATAACGTGACCTAGAATAAAATCTGAAAAGCTAGGAGGTAAATTATCAAATGCCGAATAACCCATTTCAACGGCCTCCCAATCGCTTCGAAAATCTTTTTTACAAAGTTCTAGGTTGACTTGAAATTCCTCTGGTTGAAGGATACGCTCTGTTAAAGTAAGGGCGTTAGATGTTGCTGAAAAGTCGCAACTTCCGTCAGCGATAAAGTCAGTAGAGGCTACTTTTTTTACAACCTCTTTATACTTTACGTTTGGTTTAATTGTAATTGCATTTTCCGATAGCGTTTTCCCGCTTAAAAGTGCTGCTTCAATATACTTGCCCGCAAACTCTCCTGCATACGTAGTCGTAATAGATGCAACCGATCCTGTTAAATTTACTTTTTGTGTACTCATTTTTCTATTTGTTTAATTTTTCAAATACTGTGTCTAAAATCGACTTTGGTTTATTTCGTGCAAAACGCACCATTTCTCTATCCGCAACCTTTTCGGGGCTGTGTTTAAATGGTTGAACCGCAGGCTTAGATAATTCTGCATTCAACTCTTTTTGCTCGTCAGTTTCTTCGGCCACTTCTTCGGTTTCTTCTGATACTACCTCGCTTAATTCTTCGTTAGTTTCTTCGGTTACTTCCTCGTTAGTTTCCTCTACTTCTTCGCTCATTTCTTTTTTGTCGTACCCTGCTTTAATTTCATCAATCGCAGCTTTTATCTCATCTAAAGCAGTTGAAAACTCCTCACGAGATACGTACTCCATTTCTTTTTTTTCTTCTTCCATTTCTGATTCTGTTTGTTCAACTTCTTCTTCGTCTTCTTCGTCGTCTTTTACTTCTCCAATAGAGGCTATAATTCCTTCCTCCTCTACTTTTAAGATCCTTCCGTCTTCAAGCTCAAACTCTCCAACAGGCAAAGCGACCTTTTCGTCTTCTGAAACAATAAAAACTGACTCACCAGTTTCAAACTTATCTGCCTCGATTACTGCACCGTTCTCCAGTTTCATTTGCTCCAGTTTAATTTCAATTCCTAAAACAGCTTTAACTTGCTTTAGGGTTTCTAGTGCGTTTATCATAATCCTTTGGCTTTTATATAATAACGAATTTGTTTTAAAGTTTTGCGTTTAAGCACTTGTTTTGCCTATGCCTTGTGCCTGTAAACTACCATCGCAACATTTTCTACTATAAGTACTATCTTCACATAAACAAGCTCTACGTCCGTTTGTAGGGCTAGTTCTGCTTGGGGTTTTAAAACCTAATCTTTTTTTTAAATTTCTAAACATAATTATTTTGGGCTTTTAGGGTGTTTCTTTGGAAGTAGATCGTAGTCAGTTGTATATTTAGCGTTTTGAGGTCTTCCATTTTTTACGAGATATAAATATGCGTTAACTCTAGCAAACGCCCACTGAGAAGCACTTTTAACTCTAGGAGAGTGAGAAACATTAAACGCACCCAGTCCTCGTTGAAAAACAGATTTTAGTTGACCTACTGTTACTCCGTAACCTAACTTCTCCTTATATCTTTTATTAAAATCGTCTGCTTTGTTTTTTAAGGTAGCTTCGTCTTTTTTAGAAACTTTAGCACCTCTAGATGTAGAGGCATCTCCTTTTGCAGTACCTTTTCCCTTAGGGTTTGTATTAGGAGTATCCCCTTTAGGAGCTTTAGGGCTTTTTCTTATACCTCCCTTTGGACCTACTTCGGCAAGGTTATGCTCTTTGCAAGGCATAAACCAACTTTTACCATCAACCTCGTGAATGTGAAACCCCTCGCAACCTAGATCCTTTGCCATAGTCTCTGCTTGTTCTTTAGTAGAGTAAGCTAGTCTATCGTCTATAATAGCGTGATCTTTATCTATAATTACTACGTCAGTTTCAAGTTTTTTTTTATCGATTTGGTCAAGCTTTCGTATAGCCCATTCAACGCCTTCGGTTCCACCCCAAGCATCCCACATTATACCACCGCAACCCTCATCGTAAGGTACATCTTTATATTGCTGATGTCTTTTAAAACTTGCCATTCGAGCAATCGTGGAGCGACTGATCTTTTCAGATCGACTGAGTTGCCCTGCTCTTGTCCAACCTACACTTGTTCCGCAGCTAGTGCCTTTTTCCTTTTTATATTTTAAAGCCCTTTTAGCGTTCTCTACTGCAGCCTTTGGATAGTCGTTAAAGGTTTCTAATTCTACGCCCTGTAAGGCATCTTTAAGTTCGCTTAAAATCTCTTTTGCTAAATCTTCGTCTGCATCTTTTTTCTCTGCCTTATCTGCAAAATAACCTTCAATGCTAAATCCTTTGACTTTACCAGTCTTAACGTAGTTATTCCATATCTCGTCGTTATCGACCTTTACAGATCCAACCCAAGTGCCTAGTGGTAGATCCATTCCGTAAGCGTTTGACTTATCATTTTTCTTATCCTCTACTATCCAAGACTCAACTAAGGTAAGTCCGTTTATCTTCTGCTGATGCTCTAAAGTAGAGTTTGCTTGATTCCCTTGCTTTAAATACAACTGAGATGCTTTTCTTACAGTCTCTCTTGTAAAGTAAATAAAGTATTCGTCAGCTCCATTTTTTCGATAGATAGGTTTATTAGGTATAAGTATTGGACCTATAAGTATTTTTTTATCCTCATCTACTTTTTCAAACTTAAATTCTTGGCTTTTAAGTGCTACAAAGTCCTCCTCGATTGCAGGATTTTCTACTACCGAGATCGCCTCGACAAAGTTATCTTGCTCATCGTCTAAAATTAATTCGACTATTCTCATATTAGTATAACGCTTTTTATTTATTATTTTGCTTTTATCCTAAAGACGCACCCTTTACAATATTTCTATCTAACTCTTGTGCTGTACTTACATCGTTTGACACTACAAACGCTTTAACAGGTTTTTGATTTTGACCACCTATCGCTTCTGCTAATTGATTAGCTCCACTTGACCCCACAATATTAAATGCAGGGGCTTGGGATTGTCCCCCACCAGTTGGCACTCTAGGTGCTGATATTGTGCTTCCGCCACCAGTACCTCCAACGCTACCCGCCACACTTTTAGCTTTACTTGTAGCTTGTTTAATGGCTGATATAATACCAATAGCCTGAGCTGCATAGCCAATTAACATTGGGATATTTTGAGGGAAACCAATCGAAGCAGTTTTAGCCGTACCTGCAGCAACAGCACTTGCACTCTCAGCTCCGTCAAGGGTTGCACTTGTTACGGTTTTCTTTGCTTTACTTAATGACTCTTTAGCATCTAAAATTAAAGTACGAGCTAAATCTATTTGTTTGGCCACTACCAAAGCTCTACCGATATTAGTTTCTGCTCCTGCAATTCTTATAGCATTATCAAGCGTTTTTTGTCTTTCATCTCTTTTTTGTAACTCTATTTTACGTTCTTCTTCTGCTTGTTTTTTAGCATCATCTATTGTTTTTTGTCTTTCAGATTCTACATTTGCGTCGTCTGCTATTTTAGCCTGTGCCTCTATGTCATCATAGTAAGCGTTAACATCTGATATTGCTTTTCTTTTTTCTTCCTCTGTTAGTTTAAGTTGCTCTATCTCTGCTAAAGCTCTCTCACGTTGACGTTGTGCTTTTTCTACTTCTGTTGTATCCTCTAAGTCCTCTCTTTTCTTTTTAAATTTTTTCTCAATTTCAGCCAGTTTATTAAGGTGCTTTTCCCTCTCCTTTTCAGCCTCCTCGTCTGCTTTTACTTGATCCTGCTCTAATTGCTCATCGAGGATTTCTTGTTGCTTTACAGCTTGGGCATTAGCTATTGCCTGTTGCTTTTCTAGTTGGCTTTGTCTAAATCTTGCGCCTCTAGTAGCTTTATTAGTTCGTATCTGCTCTTGCTTATCCCTGCCCTCCTGTATTCTTTTCTCGGCATCATCTAACGCTTTCGCAGCATCTTTTATGTTTTGTTCTACTTGCTTTTTATCAATTGCGCTACCTATAATCGGGATCCTAGAAATTTGTAAAAGAGCGTTATTAGTAAAAATCTTAATACTTGCACCTAGTTTTTGAAAGCTACCTACTGCAATATCAACGCTACTTGATAGTCTTAATTTTAAGTTTGTACCTAATTCAACGAAAGCAAAGTTTAAGTAGTCTAGAAATGGCCCTATATTAGAAATTACTTTAGTAAGCAACTTAATAGCACCTCTAGAGATTTTATTTATAATTCCACCTCCATCTTCAATAGATAATAAAAAGCCCTCCCAAGCCGATGCAAGTTTAGTAGTATCTCCCGCTAGGTTATCCAGTCTAGTCTCTGCTATTTCTTTTGCAGCACCTCCTGCACCTATAAATTTTTGCTCTAAGTCTGCAATTTTATCTCCACTGTTTGCCAAGTTCAAAAGAGACTTTGCACCGACAACCCCTACCAATTCAACAGCAGTATTAAGTTGGTTTGATGAGTTTTTAACTTTACTTAAAGCATCTTCTAAACTTATACCCTCTTTATTTAACTGAATAAAAGTTTTTGATAATCCAGTACCTGCAATAGATCCTTTTAAACCAGTATCTGCTAAAACCCCCAAAAGCGCAGCTGTTTTCTCTACTGACACCCCAACAGCTCTAGCCGTAGGTGCAGCAACTTTTAAGGATTCCTGCAACGCACTAAAGTTCAAAGCAGATGAGGCTGTTGATTTTGCCATAACATCCACAACACGTTGCGTTTCCTCAGTAGTAAGTCCAAAGGATCTCACGACAGATCCTGCAAACTCTGCAGCACTAGCGAGGTCAATTTCTAAAGACGCAGCCAAATCCAATATTGCAGGAGTAGAGTTTTTAATATCTGCAGTTGTAAAACCTAATTTCGCTAACTCTGTTTGTAGTTGTAAAACTTGACTTGCAGTAAACGCAGTTGTACTACCTAGATTTTTAGCTTGATCAGATAACGCAGCCATCTCTTTTTCTGTTGCTCCACTAACAGCTTCTAGACCACTCAAAGCCTTTTCGAACTCTGCACCTTTTCTACCTGCAGCAACAAACGCAGATGTTAACGCTCCAACAGCTACAACGATCGCTCCTACTCCAGTAGATACAAGTGCAGCACTAAACGCCCTCAACGCAGGGATGGCACCCAGTATGCCAGTTTTCATAGCGCCAAACGCAGCTGCTAATCCTTTACCACTTTTCTTAGCAGTTTTAGTCGTAGTATCTAGTTGCTTATTTACTCCTGCTATCTGACTTTTAGCCTGACCAGTCTCTATTTTAATAGTTATTATTTGCTCTTGCTTTGCCATTGTAATTCGTTTTTAATAGTCCGATATCCCTCCTTAATATTTGTAGGCATTTTATACTTTCCTTTAGCAATTCTTATATTCTCCGTTTCTCCTTTTACAAAAGGTAGTAATGATATTATGTTTTTAATCATAATTCGTTAAATAGTTCTATGTTTGATTCGCCTGTCGCTAAGTTCGTTTCTATGCTGTTGATCTTATACCTTTTGCCATTGATATCGAACCTATCAGCAAGTGTAAAATTTAAAAGGATTCTAAGGGGTAGATATGCCTTTACTTTTGTGATTCTGTTTTTTGTGTTAAATATATTCTGTATGTAGCTTTTATATAAGTCCTCAAATAGAGTACCATCAAAATTACCTGATGGCTTCCACTCGTTTATCTCTAAACCAAAATGCAATACAGTGTCATCAGTAGTGTCATCTAAGCTGACAGAGTTACTTGGTATGTAATATCCTGTGTAAGATGACTCAGGTATTTCTATGTGACTTACACCTAAATCAGTTAAGAACGCAATACTTGTTTCGCTTGTGTCGTTGTATATAGGATAAAACAAAA
>Ga0208899_1002970_pt1 | contig 11061 bp, 10 predicted proteins | sample VirMetDEL_Nov_24_FD_184518 | JGI IMG/M metagenome (GOLD analysis project Ga0208899, IMG submission 184518) | Aqueous microbial communities from the Delaware River and Bay under freshwater to marine salinity gradient to study organic matter... | ecosystem: Environmental > Aquatic > Marine >...
CAGCAAATCCGCCTTTACCATCGTCAATTTGAACAGACTTCATCATTGAATTCCATTTTTTACTGACGCTCAACTGTGTTGATTTCATAGTAATTAAAGCTGGACTATATCCACCTTGTTTGTTTTCGACCTGTACATAGTAATAAGCAGTCTCTTCTAAATAGTTACCATTTGGTAATCTAATTTTAGAGCCTTCTCTCTTACCTGTTTGTATCACCGGACTTCCTGGTGAGTGAGTTGCTACAGGCGCACCTGGACCATCTCCTCTATCAGACCATTCCGGATAGTCTTTTTTGTAGTAACAAGGAATAACCTTGATACCTTTTTTACCATCGTATAACTCGCTGGTAACTGTATTATAGATCATACCAGGTTTGGCACCCTCTATAAATTTACTATCACCATCTGTTACTTGTGGTGAAAGTTGTCCCAAGATTCTGATAAACGGTAACGCCATATCTTCTTGCGTCATGTTTTCAAAACCTTTTTGCAGATCATCTCCGAATAACGAAACTGATCCTGTGTCTTTAGCTTTTATTTCATTAGCCATTATACATCCTCCATTTATTTTTTCCGGCTGATTTTTGTTTTGTCTTTAATCCAAAGATTAAAAACATCAGAAGGCATGTCAAGGCCGGCCTTGACACGCTCCTCATATAGAGCAGTTAATGTATTCCACGCCACATCAGATTTCTGCTGTGGAGTAAACCCATTTTCTGCTGCAAGGTTCAACAATTGTTTAGCCTTGTCATCTTCTCCCTTACCAAAAGTTACAAAGACATTGTTTTTAATAATGTCTCCTAGTTTTTGGTCACGAAGCCATTGATAGGCACTCTCTCTTGCTAAATCATCTTTTTTAAGAGTAGCCCTAAATTCTTTTTTAACAGAAACTTTACTACCATCTGCTAGTTTTATTTCTGATAATCCCTGTTCTGCAAGAAGTTCTGGAATAACTCTAGAACTAATATCATCTGCTTCAGCTTTTTTAGCTTTCAACTTTTCTTCTAGTTCTTCTATTTCATCTTCTTTATTTTTTAATAATATACACTGCTGTGCAATGTCTGTTACTTCAACGTTATCCAACATATCTTTTGTGTCTTCTAACATCATATTTTTTACTTCACTCATTATTATCCTTTCTGATAAAGATCGAAATTTATTGGATAGTATTTAGCCTCTCGTCGATCCCATTTCAAGAGATTAAATTTACCGTTTGTTTTATCACAAACGATTGCACAAGATATTCCTATAATAGCAGGATCTCCTGTTAACAATACGTAGTCTTGTTCTCTAAAGTCTCTTAAGTTTTTTTGCATTTTAAAAACAAAAGGACTTGATGAGAATATTATCTGTGAATCTGGTCCATAGTTAGGCAAACAGATTACAAGATAACCAAAATCAGATGCACCTAAAATATTTATATTTGCAGGTGGATGTTGTAGTACATACACAAATTTTTCTTCAGGGTTGTTTTTTTTAAAGTCTAAAAACTCTGCTAAAGAATTTGGTTTATATAATTCAAAAATTTTATTCTTCATTCTATTATTCTCTTGACAATCTATATAGTAGTTATTATATACTTGTCAAGTAGAAAGAATATGAATTATAAATTTAAGACAAAGCCATACAAGCATCAGCTGACGGCATTAGAAAAATCAGTTGATAAAAAAGAATACGGTTACTTTATGGAAATGGGTACCGGTAAATCTAAAGTGTTAGTTGATAACATGGCTATGCTTTATGATAAAGGTAAAATAAATGGGGCGCTTATTATAGCACCAAAAGGTGTATATAGAAATTGGTTAGAACAAGAAATTCCTATACATTTAGCTAGTCACATAAAACCCAAAATGGTATTATGGACTGCTTTAACATCCAAAACGAAGGAAAAAGAATATCAAACTTTATTTGAAACAGGCTTTGACCTACATGTCCTTATCATGAATGTTGAAGCATTTAGTACAAAAAAAGGTGCTGAATTTGCTTATAAATTTTTAAGAACTCATAAAACACTTATGGCTGTAGATGAATCTACAACTATTAAAAACCCTTCAGCTAAAAGAACTAAAACAATTATTACTTTAGGTAAGCATGCAACTTATAGACGTATTCTTACAGGTTCTCCTGTTACTAAATCACCATTAGATTTATATAGTCAATGCACATTTTTAGATGAAGGTTTATTAGATTTTACATCTTACTATGCTTTTAGAAATAGATATGCACATATGGTAGAAAGAAATTTTGGTGGTCGTAGAGTACAGATTGTAGGTAGTTATCAAAGATTAGATGAACTAGAAAAAACATTAAAAAAGTTTTCTTATAGAGTACAAAAAAAAGATTGTTTAGATTTACCTAAAAAGATATTTATAAACAGAACAGTAGAATTAACTTCTGAACAAGATAAAGCTTATCAAACTATGAAATCTGCAGCTCTTGCTACATTAAAAGGCAAGATGGCTACCGCTCCACACACCTTAACTCAATTAATGCGATTACATCAAATTACTTGTGGTCATTTTAAATCTGATGACGGTGAAATAACTAATTTAAAACATAATAGAATAACAGAATTGATGGATGTTATGGACGAAATGGAAGGCAAAGTTATTATATGGGCTAATTATATTCATGACATAGAAGAAATTGTAAAAACAGTTAAGAAAGAACATGGAGATGATTCTATTGTACAATATTATGGTGCTATCTCATCTGACGACAGACAGAAAGCTATTAAAGAATTTCAAGATCCTAAATCTCCTGTAAAATACTTTGTAGGTAACACACAAACAGGTGGTTATGGTATTACATTAACGGCTGCAAGCAATGTAATTTATTATTCTAACAGTTATGATTTAGAGAAAAGATTACAATCAGAAGATAGAGCACATAGAATAGGTCAACATAAACCTGTAACTTACGTAGATCTTATTGCTCCAAAGACTGTTGATGAAAAAATAATAAAAGCATTAAGAGGTAAAATTAATATTGCATCTCAAATTATGGGTGATACTCTTGAAAGCTGGATATGAAACCTATAATTATAACTTTACTTTATCTTACCTTTGGTGGAGATATTAAAATGGAAACTTTTGAAATCAATACAACTTGTGATAGTTGGTTTCATACAAATGTAGCACAAATAGAGAATAAAAAGAAAACATTGTTCTCTGGCAGAACCTATCATGTGTATAAAGATAAAAAAGTTATTGGTTATATCTGTGCGGACGAACCACCACAATGAATCCTAAAGATCAACTAATCCTGTTTCTCTGTTTAAATATTTATATTCTATTTTATGTATATCAAAATCTTTCATGATTTTTTTACATATATCTGTAGGATCAAAATCACCACAACTATAAACATCTAATTGCATTAATGCAGGTTTAGGTTCATCCCAAATATGCATAGCAATGTGTGAAGTTTCTATTATTGCAACTGCTGTAATACCTCTATTACCTGGCATATCACAGTATTTTACATAAGGACCCATAAAGACTTTCATATCAATGGATTCTATAAAACCTAACATCCAATCTTTTAGCCACTCTGCATCTGTCGGGGGTTTACTAGCTTCGGCACGAATAATAAGATGCTTATGCACCAGAAGACTATTTTTCATGAGCTAGATTTCTTCGTATTGAGTCTTACCAGCGTCATTACGAAATGCACGCAAAGTTTGTTTACGATTACCATCTTCATTGTAAGAAAAATGTAACCATCCGCTTGCCGGATCTCCTGTGTAAAATTCTAAAATTCCTTGATCAAATTCTGTGTTATCTACGATCCAGTTAAATACTTCCATATTATCATGACCATGACATTCGAAGTCTGCCGCCTGGCCTTTGCAATGCTGGGATTTTCTACTACTGCCGATTTTTTCGCTCAAAATTTCAGAACGGTATCCGCTTGAAATCATTACCGGTCCAAACTGATCTCTTACAGGTTGTAATACGTTTTCGCAAAGCAATCTTAAATTTTCTGTGTGTTCTTCTGTAGGTTGATTAGATATACCATGACGCTCCGCTGTCTGCGATTTTGTGAGCTCTGATAAAGAAAAATTAGAAGTTAACTTCATCCTATTACCTTATCTAATACGAAGATGACTGCTGTTCCCGCAACAGTTAAAAGAACCCAATAGAACTTGTCTATTTTACCGCCCAGTTTTTCTACATCTTCATGTACGTGGGATAAATTTTTCTTAACTCCTGATATATGTCCATACAGGGATAAAATATGTTCTCTTGTTGTTTTAGGTTTCATACCCATTAAGCAATTCCTCTTTGTTTTAATCTTATAGCTTGTTCGTCCGGGGACAGTAACGCAGTTTCTGTAGATGTCAATTGTGTTACTGGATCTATTTTAGGCAAAGCCGCAGCTGCTGCTACTGGCTCTGGTTGTTTTGGTAAAGGCGGTGTTTCTATTTTAGGTGGATTATTAGCAACTTTAATATTACTTTGAGGTATTACAGGAAGACTACTTTTTTTCTTTAGACTTTCTTCAATTACATCGTAATAAAATTTATCATTTAAATTATCTCTTTTTAAATTTCTAATAACTCTTTTTAAATCTCTTTCAGGGTAAATAAATCTTTTATCTAAATTGTATTCAAAACCTAATTCTTTTTCTCTTTTTTTAAGAGTTTTAATTTTTTTATCCATTCTAGCATCAGAAAAAGTAACAGGTGTAAATCTACCTCTCATAATATTGTTAATTGTTTTACGACTTATACCTTTTCTTTCTTTAAATATTTTTTTAATATCTCTATTAGTTAAACCAAATTCTTTTGCAGCTTGAATTGCATTATAAATATCTTTTTGTAATCTAAAAGCTTCTCTTTGAATATCAACAAATTCATCTACAAGAACTTGACCACCTCTATTTTGTATATCTTTAAACGTATAAAATTTTTCTGCTCTAAATACATCAGATCTAATTCTAGTAAATTCAGAAATTTTATAATCTAATGCTTCTGTAATATCAATGTTGTATGGTTTTAAACCTGTAGTAGCACCAATGGCAACATCTTTTGTTTCTCTTACAATACCTGTTGGAGTAGGTTGTTTTGTAATTGCATCTTTAAATTTTCTAGATGATGTTATAATTCCAGGCTCCAATACTTTAAAAAGGTGAGCTATAGATTTAAGTCCTTTTTCTTCTGGCAGGTCTGATCGACTCCAAATTCTTTTTCCTGTATCTGTTTCACCTCTAATAGCATCAATGAAAGGTTCAAACCCAATAGGCGTGGATAGATAGGATTCAAAAAAAGTTCTCATAGGACCATTTTTTCCAAAGAAAACTTCCATTGTACTATCAGTTCCTAAAGATTTTTGTTCTCTTAATTTTGTAAAAAGAGCTTCAATAGGTTCTATAACTACAGATTGAGGAATAAAATCTGAAAGATCAACTGCTTTAAATTTACCTTTTTCAGGTTTAGTTAATGCTAAAATATTTGAGTTAGCTTGATACTCTGGTGCAAAATATTGTTTGTATAAGTCCATTTCTTCATCTCCAACTCCTGTCATAGCTCCGTAAAGTGATTTAACACCATAAGATACTCCACCAATTGTTGTGTACAATCCAACTAAACCTCGTAAACCCATTGCTCTTAATTCTGGATTTGAAGATGCAGCTTCTTTCATTGATATATTTAAATTATTAAAAGTTGTTCTTAACATTTCTGCAGGAAAAGATACGAAGTTACCAAAAGGAGTTCGTCTTAATTCCTGAATAAATTCAGGAACTTTACTGTAAGTAGGAACTGTGTTTCTTGTATACCAAGATGAAGCTTGTCTAATTGCTTCATTGATATCTACTTTTTTTCCAGATAAAGTAGTGGCTTGCAATTCTCTACCGGCAATTTCTTTAAACCATTTTTTTGCTACATTTAAATCATTTTTAAATAGATCTCTTGTAAATGATTTGTACCAATTATAAGTATACCATTTCCAAACGTTATCACCTCCAGCATATAATCTTGCAGCTTTTTCTGTAAATGGATTTTTTTCTAAAAACTTTGCTAATCCATCTAATGACTTAATATTACTATTTTTAACTTCTTTTAAAACAGCCGCAAGTTCTGAAGCTACAATGTTTTCATCTAATACTCCGTATTTAATACCTTCATCTATGTTGTTTAATAATCTTAATTCAGCTTGTGCACTTCCTTTCCCTGCATTCCATATATCATCTGCTACCATAGCAATAGCATCTGTAGCAGATGCTCTTCCTCCAATTAATCCTCTAGCTAATGGAAACATCATAGCAGAGTAAAAGTTTCTTACTTGTGTTTCTGGAGATAAAACTGTTTTACCATATTGAACTCCTGTTTTTAATTGTAAAATATTTCTGTAAAGACTATGTTGAACAAATCCATCCATGTAACCTTTAGAAGTTGTAAGAGCTTCTACGATATCAGGTGCTCCATATAAGGGTTTTTTAATACTAGTTAACAAAGATTTCATCGCACCTAATCCTTTAGCTCCAGAAACTACAGTTGGATTAATAATACCTGCTCGTTTAGCAGCTTCTTCTGTTCTAAATAAAATACCAGATTTTTGTAAAGCTGTTGCTAATTTATCAAATAATAATTTATTATTAGATTGAGTTGCCATTGAAGATACTGTTGTCATAACTTGTGATCTTAAATTGTTTTGTTGTCCTAATAAGTTTTTGATGACAGTAGGTAATTCTTCTCCCGTAGCAATAAAATTTTTTAATCTTATTATCTTTCCAATTTTATTTAAATTTTCTATCGGATCATACATATCTCTTTTTCCTGCTCTTAAAATATCTCTTACCATTTCTTCTGCTTGCAACTCTCTAGCTCTGCCTTGTGAAACTCCAGGACCACCATACACTTTTTTAGCCATTACTCTATACACAGCACCACCTTTTCCATTAATTAAATTAAGCGCAAATTGTTTTGCGTTTTTAAATAAAGCAGAAGTTTCAGAAACAGCATAACCAGGATTTTCAAACATAGCAAAAGACTTTCTCATGTATCCTTTTAAGTTTCCTAAAACTGCTTCTTTTAAATCACCTGATGGTAATAAATCTCCAAATGTTTTTTTAATGTCATTAAGATCTTTGCTTAACGCTTGAGTTGTAACTCTTAAATCTTTAGGTAAAGATTGTAATGTTTTTTGTCCTCTCAAAACTTGTAATACATTATCTAAATAATAACTTTGACTAGCCGGTGAGTTTTGTATTCCTTTATTATATCTACCTTCAAAATTTTTAGCTAACTTATATGATCTTTTTTCTATACTATCTAATAACTTTTCTGTTCTTCGTGCGGTTTTTTTTATTTCTTGCCTAGCTGCTGTGTTTAAAGAATATTGAACACCTGTTTGTTTACCAAGAGATCTAAATATAGAAAGTTTATTATCTAATCTTTTTAAAGAAGATTCTAATGGTTTAGTGCTTTCAACTGAAAATGTTCTCCATTTATCAAAATCAGGTAAAGTAGATCTCCATGTAGTAGGATTTTTTATATTTCCTGCAACACTTTGTTTTACCGCTGTTGATCCTCCTTTAACTAGAGGTAATAAAATTCTTGTTCCTAATTCTTTTGTAAGCGCCTGACCTGTTTTGTTAGCTAATTGAAAAGGAATTTGTATTCCTGGAATTTTTGCAGCAGTATTAAGAACAGGTTTAAATACAGCATCTGTTGCCCTTGCTCCTATTTTTAAAGCATATGTACCTGGTTTATACAAACCATATCTTGCCGCTAAAGGTAATGCACCACCTGCAAAAGCAAATCCCATACCAAAGAGTGCACCGTCTGCACCAAATCTTAATTTATTAATAAATTTAGCAGCTGCTAAATCTCTACCTGTTTTACCTTCTTCACTTACTTTATTAACAAAATAAGTATTTCTACCAGGTTCACCTACTAAAAATTCTGTAGCACCTAAAGACAAACCTCCTTGTCCTGCTCTTCTTGCAATACTTGTACCAAGTTTAGCTGATCTTCTATAAAATTTGTTTTCTATTTTATTTATTGAAGCTCTTAATGAGTTATATTTTTTACGAAGACCACTTAATTTACCTACTTGATTTGCAAAAGATAAAGTTGCTGAACTAGGTAAACCAAATTGTACTGCTAGTTTTCCAAATTCTCCTGTTAAAGTTTTAGGGTCACCATGATTAGTTACAAAATCTAATTGAATATCATTTACTTTTTTTGTTAAATGAGTTCCAGCAATACCATCAACAATTAAAGTTGGTATACTTATAAGACCACCAAGAATATTTGCTGTTCCTCCAGCTAGTGCTGCTTGAAATTCTCTACCTGCTGTTGTTTCATTAGGACCTAGATCTTCATCAAGAATAGGTTCTTCACCTTTTTCTTTTCTTTTTCTGTTGATCATATCTAAAGCTAGTGTAAAACCAGCATTTTTAGGGTCTGATCTTAATGTATCTAGATAAGGATTTTTTTTAGGTTTAACTACTCTAACTTTTTTTTCGTTAGCTTTCTTTTCAACTATGTTGTTTTCAGTATCTTTATTTTTTGCAAAGTTTTTTAGATCTTCTGCATCAAGTTTAAAATTAAAAATAGATGAGGACATAATTAGGCCTCCTGTGGTAATACTAATTCAACTCCATATTTACCATTAAAATTATCTACATCAGCTTGTGTAGTAATTGCTGCGAAATCAGCAAGAGCTTCATAACTATTAGCTAATAAGTTTACGATATCATCGCCTATTTCTTTTGGTAATCTTGCTCTTAATTCATCATAACCAACTTGCATTAATTCTGGTTGATTAGGATCCATTGTTTCTGTTTCTGATATATTTAAATCTGTTATGCCACCAGGTGTTTGTTCCATAACATTAACATCTTCAGTCATTGTTCCTGTCAAACCACCTTCAGCTTTTTGTTCTACTTGTTTTGTATCAAAATTAGCTATAATTGAAGAACCATATTGTTGTCCAATTTCTGCTGCTTTATTAATTAATTTTACTTCATAATTTTCAGAACCTTCTTCAATACCTTGAGCTTTTAATGCGTCTGCAGCTGCATCAAAAATTCTTTCTTGAACTTCATCACCTTTAATAATATTTGAAATATCAGAAAGATCTAAACCTGCTACAACAAATAATTTAAAATCACGATTATAATCTTTTTCAATTTGACTCAAATCTGCACCTGGAACTTTTCTTTTTATTTCATAAACTTGATCTAAATAATCTTTAACTGCATCTACTTTAGTTCTAGATTTTATTTTTGCACTTTGTAATTCTATTTCAGCACCTGTTAGCGTTCTTGCTAAATCTTCTCTTTGTTCCATAGCTTTTTGTTCTCTAGCATCCAATGCTGTTCCAAGATCAACTCCTAATTTAGATAAAGGTTTTGAAGCTGCGGATAAAGTGCCTCCTAAAATACCACCTGTTTCTCCTGGTGCTCCTAATATATCTAAACCAGCACTAGCTATTCTTAAGTAATCACCTCTAGTTAAACCTTGTCTTTCTCTTTCAGGTATTTGTGATTTTATTGATTCATAAGTATCCATTACTCCAGAATAACCACCTGGGCCATCTACTAATCCTCTTTTGTTTGGCATACCACCATCAGCTAAACCTGAAGCGATCCCCGTTCCATAACTAGAAACTCTTCCACCTCTAAACATTGGTCTTCTTAAAATTCTACTCATTATCTTATAGCTCCCATTAATCCAGCTGCACCAATACCTAGTCCTAACAATTGTTGTGTAGCACTTGGTGGAGGTGTTGATTGAACTTGTGTTGCTGCCGGGAAACCACCGATAACTGATGCTAATTGTGGACCGACTAATCCTAATTGTGTGTAATCTGCAAACGCTGTTTCTCTAGCTGCTTCTTGGTCCGCTGCTAATCTTGCTTGATCTAATTGTCTTTGTTGACCACCCATTTGAGATTGATACGTACCTAAACCTTGTCTTGCAACTAAATCTTGTGCTGCAGCTGCTTGTGCCTGTTGAAATCCTGATTGTCTTAAATTTGCTTCTTGTGCTGCTCTAGCAATATCACCTGTTGCTTGGTATTCTCCAATTGATGCTGCTTCTCTACCACCACCAAAAGCACCAGCTTGCGCTGCTCTTTGTCTTAAACTAGCTAAACCTTTTTGTTGTTCTCTATCCATAGCTGCAAGTGAAGTATCAATAACTTCTTGCTGGTAAGGTGACATGTAATCTTTATAGGCTTGTGGTCCTACTAAAGCATCTAAACCTGATGCAGCTGTAGCTGCTTGTTGTTCTAATGCTGATTGACCTTGTACAAATTGTCTACCTGTATATGTAGATGTAGGAATAGGTGTTTTAAGAAGTTCTAAACCTCTATTAGTTATACCTAAACCAGCTGCTTCTACAAATGGTTCACGGAGTTGTCTTGTTATTGTTTCAGCCATTATACTTTTGCCTCCAGTTTGTGCATTGTTTCGTACATACGTTTTGCTCCTTCATTAACACTACCACCGCCTGCAGCTCTAACTGCATCGGCTGTCATTACAAATTCGTTCTTGGATAATCTTGCAGGAACGTCATCTGCTTTTTCTTTAGTTCCTTCAGGTATAAAGCCTCCACCTCTCATATCCTTATCTACACCAGTATTCAATAAATTTCTATTCATTATACCACCAGATGCTGCCATCATATTATTTGTTGGCATTTCTTTTTTACTAAAAGGTCCTCCTAATTTATCTCTTAAAATTATTTCTAATTCTATTAATTGATCAGGTGTTAATTGATGAACTGGTTTACCAAATATTAATTGAGAATAACCATCTTTTACAGCATCTAAATCAACTTGTTCGCCATACTCAACTCCTTGATCTCTCATTAAATCTCTAATACCTAAATCTTCTGTTTGTTCTTCTATTTCTACTTCACCACCTTTAGCCATACCAGATCTAGCTTGTCTTAAATATGATGCAAAATCCATAGGTTCTAATCCTTGTTCTTCCATTTCAAAAACATATTGCTCATACATTTCTTCTATATCATCTTTGTATCCTGATGCTACTTGTGTTCCTTTTATACCTTGTTCTTTACGTCCTTGAAGTAATTCTAAAAAT
>Ga0208899_1002979_pt1 | contig 11049 bp, 15 predicted proteins | sample VirMetDEL_Nov_24_FD_184518 | JGI IMG/M metagenome (GOLD analysis project Ga0208899, IMG submission 184518) | Aqueous microbial communities from the Delaware River and Bay under freshwater to marine salinity gradient to study organic matter... | ecosystem: Environmental > Aquatic > Marine >...
TCGTGCGAATCATAACGGCTGGCATCCTCGATGGCTACCAACGACGGAAAGACAAGACGGTAAGCCTACGCTTTGTAACTCAAGAAAAGACGAGTAGCGAAGTGATGACCATCGACGAACTGACCGACACTTATGGAATCTTATATTTCAAAGCAGGGGAGACGATGGAGGAATCCGAACTAGAAGAGTTAGAATCAATTGACCTCGACCTATACGACCAACCAAAGACGCAAAGCCAGAGGCTACGTAATGTCATATACAAGGTGTGGGAGTCACAAGGTAAACGAGGGGAGTTCAAGACCTTCTACAAGCAAAAGACGGATGCCATTATCGAATACCTCAAAAGTCAAATTGAGTTGTAAAGAACAAGCAAAAACAAGCAAATGACATTTGTAAAAGGAAAAAGCGGAAATCCAACTGGACGACCCAAGGGTTCTAAAGACAAAGTAGGGTCAGCGGCTCGTGAGTTGTTTGTGCAGGTAATGGAAGGCGAGATGGAAAACATCCAAGATTCACTTGCCGTCTTGCGAGAGAACAGCGACGAGAAATACCTCAAAGCTCTGAGTAGTCTGATGCCATACTTTATGCCTAAGCAACAAGAGACCGAGATTAAGTTTGACGAAGCAGTAAAGCCACCATCTTGGTTTGATGAGGTGCTGGAACGTGAAGACCACGACGGTAAGTCAAAGTTGATTGATTAAAAAAATATGTAGAATGTTTGCTTGTTTGTGGAAGATGTGTATATTTGTACAGATTTAAACACCAAACGAAAATGAAAACATTTGCAAAGAAGATGGACGACAAAAACACCACAAACTTTTTATCGGTTTTTAGCAACGAGGACATTAAAGAAATGTTCGAAGAAGACATTGCAACAACTGCACGTCAAGCCTGCGACCTGCGTCATCCAAACGTATTAATGCAGGTGACAGATAAACCAAACGAACGTCAATTTGAGGCGTTCTTTTGTGAACGATTGAGCAAAGATGACCGTGAGGAATTAACAGCGCAGTTGCAACACAACTTTGGTGAAGAAAATATACTAGTTGTGGCGGCGGAAAAACACTTTATACCAGTGGCACAATTAAATACCACGCACGTTTTTAAAGTAGTGTTACACGTAGCAAAGTAAGAAAGTAGGGCGCAAGCCCTATTTTTGTTTAGATGCGTCAAGCCAAAGCATATTACGATTTATTGCATTGCAAGACGAGGATTGCTGTACTGCAAGGTGGCACTCGTAGTGGCAAGACTTTCTCAACTATTACACTGCTGTGCGAGTGGTGCTATCGCAATCCAAACGCAGGTTACCTCATCACCGTAGTACGCAAGTCATTTCCCTCTTTGCGTGCGTCTGTGATGCGGGACTTCTTCTTCATCTTAGACAGAGAGGATTGGTACGACGAACGCAACCACAACAAGACAGAGAACACGTACAGCCTATTTGGAAATACGTGGGAGTTTATTTCCATTGACCAGCCTCAAAAGATACGAGGAGCGAAACGACAGTTCTGTTTTATCAACGAAGCCAACGAGCTAGACCTCGAATCGTACAGGCAGTTAGCTTTGCGTACCTCCAATGACTTCCAAGGCATTTCTATGATTCTGGACTACAACCCGTCCGATGAATACCACTGGATATATGACCACGTAATTCCACGCGACGATGCTTCTTTTTACAAGTCTACATATTTAGACAACCCGTTTCTTAATCAGGAGACCATAGACGAGATTGAAAGGCTCAGAGATACCGACGAGTACTACTGGACGGTTTATGGTCTAGGTGAGCGCGGAATTAGCCGAGAGACTATCTTTAGGTCTGACGTGTACAGCGAGCTGCCAGAACGAGCAAAGTTCTTGGCTTGGGGATTGGACTGGGGATACGCCAATGACCCGACGGCTTTAGTCAAAGTCTATGAACACGACCACGCTCTGTATATTGAAGAGGTACTGTACAGCGGTGGATTAACGAACAGCGACATAGGCGATAAGCTCAAGGATTTTGGCATTACAAGGCACGAAGAAATCATAGCAGACAGCAGTGAGCCGAAGAGTATCGAGGAGATTCACCGTATGAACTTTAACATCAAACCAGCCAAGAAAGGAGCAGACAGCGTGAGGATTGGTATTGACCTGATGCGTAGGTACAAGTTGTACATCAAAGACACGAGTACCAATGCTCAAAAAGAATTCCGCAACTACAAGTGGATGACCGACAAAAACGGCAAGGTGCTGAATCAACCCAAAGACGAATGGAATCACTGTATCGACGCAGTGCGGTATGTTTGTCTTAATAAACTGCTTCGTAGAACGGGCAAATACTTTATCCAATGAAGGTACGCATTACAATTCCAGAGAGCTACGCAGACATTACCATCTTTCAATACAAAGAGATGATGAAGCGATGGAAGGACGGGCAGCGAAACAAGAAGACTATTACGGACGTGCTGGAAGTTTTGTGCGGTGCAGAAGCAGACCTCGTGGAACGGATGCACGTAGAAGATGTTGCCAAGCTCACGAAGGATTTGTTTTGGCTGTTCCAAGAACCACAAGTACACGAGTTTCCTTTGAAACAAACCTTTATGCTACACGGTGTAGAGTATGGGTTTATTCCGAATATGCAGGAATTGACGGTAGGTGAGTTTGCCGATTTAGAAACGTACTTAGAGAAAGGTATGTATGAAAACTTGCAAGAAGTGATGGCAGTTTTGTACCGACCTGTGATTGCCAAGAAAGCACAGTTGTACGAAATCGAAGCGTACAGCCCCAGCAAGATAAAAATAGATGCAATGAGCGAATGCCCGATGGACGTAGCAATCGGTGCGGTGGTTTTTTTTTATCGTATCGAGATTCTATTAGCAAACGCTTTAGAGCGTTATTCACCAGCAGTGGAGAGCAAGACAAGATGAGTCAAAAGTGGGGATGGTACGCAATCATCTACCAACTTGCTGACGGCGATATATTAAGAATGGAAGGAGTCACACGTATATTGGTAGAGGAAGCCTTTACCTTCTTGGCTTATGAAAAAGACCTCAACTTGTCTCAGAAAATAAATATCAATGCAGACCGTAAACGACGTTAACGACGTATTTCAAACCATCGTTACCAACCACCAGCAACTCAAATCGTTCTACACGCATTCCGTGGATGAGGTAGACATCGACCAGATTACGATTGACCAGTTTCCTTTGTTGTATGCTCAGGTCACGGAAGCCAGCGTACAGGGGACGCATACCGAATTTACATACGAGGTATTTGTAGCTACCGTGGTATTTGAAAACCAACGCGACTTTGTAACGCAAATCTATTCTGAGACGCTGGGCATTATGCAAGATGTCATCGCTGAGTTTCATCTCGCTTCGTCAGGTCAGAACAATTTTACGCCTTCGGACTGGTCATTTGAGATGCCTGTGTCGTGTGAGCCGTTTACAGCTAAGTTGACAAACAGCCTTACGGGATGGTCTGCTTCGTTTACCATCAAAGTACCAAGCCCAACTAACTTGTGTAATGCCCTCTATTAAGTATCTCCTAGACATCGGCGGTGAAACTAAGAAATTGGAAATGTACCGAACTCAAAAAGAGTTCGAGAACTATGCCAACGCAGTCATAAAGCAAGCACGGTTCATCCTCGAAGAAGAAGACAAAAACGCTTCAGGGAATTTGAGCAAGTCGATGAATCATAGCTTTCAGATTGACGACAAACAATTCGTTTTGAGTTTCGATTTTGAAGGCGCACCGTATTGGGATTTTGTAGAGTCAGGTGTTCGTGGTGCTGTGTCTGAAAAGAAAGCACCAGACAGCCCATTTAAATTTGGGTCAGGCACGGGAGAGAAAGGAAAGCTAGTGCCAGCCATTGACCGCTGGACGGTGGTTAAACCTATCAAAGCCGTGCGAGATGCCAAGGGACGGTTTATCCCTCGTAAGGAATTAGTACGAAAGATTGCCATCAACGTGTATCGTCACGGCATCAAACCAACTCCATTTATACGTCCTACAATGCGTATATTGTTTAAAAAGTACAAGAGCAAAATTGAAGAAGCTATGGCTTCAGACATCTGGCACTTTTACAATAAAGAACTGCCCACCAACTTTGAAATCGTAATCACACTGTAATGGCTATTAGCATTACCCAAGCACCCACACCAGATTTGCTCGGTTCAGCAGACCGAATCGTATACGTAGTATTTGAAAACACTGGTCTGCCTTCTAACGCCAAGTTTCGATACATCTGCGAAATTACTCGTGAGTCAACTATCGTAGCGAAGCTGAAGCAATTACCAAACTCCGCTGATTGTGGGGTGTTTGATGTGTCGGGAGTCATTCACGCTTACCAACAGCAAGACCAGAATAAACACGACCTCGCAGAGTTTTCTGGAAACGTAGATGCGATGAACAAGTTTACGTGCAAGTTCTACTACGAGTACGCTACCACGACATCGGACACGCCAGTAGAATATCCAGGTGCTGGAGTTACCGATGTGACGTATGTAGTGAACGGGACATTCACGCCAGTGTACAACGCTTATGACAGTACGAATTACGCCACGTATGTGTTGGACGGCAGCACCAAAAAATTCTTGTCTGTATACCAGCCTCAGAAGTTGGTTGCCCAACCGACCGACGAAGGCATCGTAGGCTTAATTAACGGCACTACAAGTGCGCCTTGGTCATCGAACCCAGCGTACATACACGTCAAGTATTACGATGGCACTACCGCCCTTAATTCAGGCTACTTTACATCTCCATATGTGCCGAGCGTAGTTACGACCTCATCGAATTTTTTGATATGGTTTGGTATCTATCCTGCTAACCTAGAAGCGCAAACTTCTGTTACTACTTTACAACCTAGCGATACAGGTAACGTCGGCTGGACTCACTATACCGTACAGGCGGCAAGCAGCACTACGTTATCTGGAAACGAAACCAGCATAGAGTACAAGGTGACTCGCAAGCCCGCGTGCAAATACACGGCTATTCGTTTGGCTTGGTGGAATGAGTTGGGAGGTTGGGATTACTACACCTTCTACTCGAAGAACACGCACAGCGAAAAGATACAGCGCAGCACATACCGAGAGGTAGGAGGCAATAGTTACGTAGCGGACGGAAGCACTACCAATTTTGCTGTGTTGCCTTATGAAGGTGGACTGAAAGTAAGCAACGTCCGAACCACTAACGAGTGGGTGTTGAACACAGACCCAGAAGACGAAGACTTCAACTTTGTCGTCGACAGCATAATGAACAGTCCAATGGTTTTGTGGAATTACAACAACGTCTGGCGTGGATGCGTAGTCACGGATACAGGCATCGACTTTAAGACGAGCGTAAACGATAAAGGCATCGTCTATACGGTTACGATTGAAGAATCACGATACAAAGTCACGATATGACAGAGGTACTGGTAAAAGTTCAAGACGATGTACAGCAGGTCAGCCTCGACCTACAAGACCCACGGGTAGAACTCAACTTTGAGATTCAAAACAATACAAAGCTCAGTGAGCGTAGTAGCCCGCACAGCCTTTCGTTTAATTGCCCACGCACAAAGAAGAACAACCAATTCTTTGAGCATTATCACAACGTCAATATCTCGACATCTACCTGGTCAGCATATAGCGATACCATAGTCGAGGTGCTGGATGATGGTATCTTGGTATTGAGTGGTGTACTTCAATTGAATGAAGTAAACGACGATGCGTATAGCGTCAACATAATGGGCATTACTGCCGATTTGTTTCGAGCAATACGCGGGAAGTCATTTAGCGATTTGTTTGATTTCATAGGCACGGATACTGACCACGCCTTGACTGCCACCAACATTATCGACTCGTGGACAGAGACGAACGATATTACAAACGGAAGTGTGGGCAATGCTACGGTAGTTTATCCTTTGGTAGACCACGGGCATTACCCGTTTGGATGGTATCTAGCAGGCGACTTTCCTTTTAGTGGATTGAACAACAACTGGGTCATTCAACCTAGTCATTTGAAACCAGCTATTAAAGTTGAATACCTGTTTAACCAAATACTCAATTACGCTGGGTACACATCATTTGTGGATTCAGAATTAAAATCTGTTCGCTGGAGGAAGTTGTATATGTTGACGGCAACAGAGCAGAAGTCGGTAGCAGTACGACCTATGTACGGTGCTAAGGTGCGTCTCAATAGTTTGCTGACTATTCCTGCCAATAGCCAAACGACTACAACCCTACAATTTATTTATGAAACAGGGGCGTATTTTGACCCAGACAATTTGTTTCAAAGTGGATTATTTGTAGCCCCATTCACAGGGACGTTTACTTTCTTCATTCAACTCGTGACTCGAACCACGGCGGGAGCAGATTACTATTTAAACGTAAACATCGAAAGCCCTACGGAGACTTTTAACGACCAGGTGATTGTCCCAGCGTCTGCTAACTCTGGCTATGTCTATACGCAAACTTTTGTGATGAACGTCACATCAGGTGATAGTGTAACAGTCAATGTAGGTGCGAACTGTTCTGCGACGGTTGAGGTTCACCCATCATTGGTTATAGGCGATTCCTTTATTAGCGTGCCACAATACAATACGCAAAACCCAACGGGAGCAATTGTCGATATGGCAGCTAATATGCCTGATATGACTTTGGACAAATGGTTAAAAGCTATCATTGACAAATTCAATATCATCCTTCAATACAACAACGATACGCCTACACGCATCAATGTGAGTACAGCCCTTACGTACTTCAGTAATGGAGAGGAAAAGGACTGGACAGCAAAGCTAGATTTAAGCAAAGACAAGGTAATAAAACCCACGACCGAGTTACAGAGCAAGCGAATCATCTTCGAAGACCACGAAGGTGAAGACCATCGTAACGAATGGTGGCAACGTAACTGGGGTTGGGTCAAAGGAAAATACACATATGAAAACGACAATGATTTTGCGGTTGATGAAGAAACTATTGGCGGAACATTTGTTCCGTTTCGTAGTCAGGCAATTCGTAAAAACTCGCAAACGGAAGAAACCCTAGTACCGAACGTGCTGGTTAGTCGCCAGTGGCTTAATTCGGAAAACGGAGCGCAAAACATCAGCAACAAACCGATATTAGCGTACTACAACGGATTAAAAAATATAGATAACGGTTACGATTTTATTGTTGACACAACATCGGTTACGCAGTATCCATTGTTTAGTCCGTACAGTACGTTGCCTGTCGATTCAACTACGGTGCATTTAAATTGGGGATACGACTATCCAGATGATGATTCTCACCCACTTGTAGATGGAATTCCGTTTTACTTTATGTTCCGTAAATACTGGGCGAAGTACATTAACGAGATTTATAGCGACGATGCGCGATTGATGGAATGCTCTGTTTATCTCACGCCCCAGGACGTGCGAGATATGCGGCATAACGACAATATATGGATTGAGGATTCCTACTGGCGCATTATAAGCATCAGCAATTACGTAGTCAATGGCAGCCAGCCGTGTAAGGCAAGGTTACTCAAGGTCATCGACAAAGGCGATTGGGAATGCAGGTATTATCCAAAGGATTACAACGCCAACGGAACAATCACCTTTACTGATTCCTTGACGGGAAGTACGAGTGACGGCAATAAAGGATGCTGTGAGCTATTTGGCTACAAATGGAATACGGCGACAAGCAAATGCCACTACATAGCATCAGGCGGTACGATAGGTGGTAACCCTACCGTCCCCAGCTTTGAGTCTGCGTACACCTTAGACGGAGGTGCTACCGACACGCCACTGCCTATTCCAAACTCCTTTAACAAGAGTTACAACGCCAGTACGTTTACAGCTACGCAAGCTATGTTCGCTATGGAAGGCGAAACTACCAGCAACACGTATGTAACGCTTAAAATCATTGGCGGTGGTTATGACATACCTTTAGAGCCTAACACTTTTTATGGTGTCGAGCTAGACGTTTTAGTAATTCAGACGGGAGGCACTTCAGGGACAGTAGGTGACATAGACTACATTAAAGCTACTACGGCAGTCAAGTCAATAGCAGGCACTAGTAGAGCCGTGGGTAATTTCGTTACGTTAAGCTCGCAGTCTGACCACAATCACGTCCACGGTTTGCAATGGATTTTTTCAGGTGGGGCTACTTCTCCTACGATTATGCGCCTGCAAGTATCGGGACAAAATAACCACACCTTGACGTGGTATGTGAATGCCAAGGTCACGGCTATGAACGCAATCAATTTACTGTGATGGACACATTTATGAATAACGTAGGTCGAGGCATTACGCCTACCATTTTTTTGATGAACCAGCGTATATATAAAGGTAGCCCACTGTACAAGCAATGGTACGGCAGGTATGCTTTGGACGGTAAGTTCTGGCGTAAACTAAAACTAGCAATCTATAATGGCTAAGACAGCAGTAATTGAGACCAAGGTAAAGGCGGAAGTAAAAGAAGCAATTGAGGACGTAAAGAAGTTTGGTGATTCGGTAGACGACCTGCGTAAAAAGGTAGGGGAAGGCGGAAAAGATGCATCCAAAGATTGGGGAGGTTTTGCCAAGTTGTTTACTGGCTTGTTGCCTCGGAACGTCCAAATGATGATTCGAAAGTTCGAAAGCACTTCGCGTGCTGTAGGGCGTTTATCAAAAGGACTCAAGTTTTTAAAAGGCGCATTTGCTGGTCTTGGAATCGGTTTGCTCATCATTGCACTTGAAACGCTTATTGACCGTTGGGACGACATCTCGCGATTGATTAGCGGTGTTACAAAGGAACAGGAACGATACAATGAAAGAATCAATGCAGGCACAAAAGCCCTGGAAGAATACAACACTCGCAACTCGGAATACATTCGAATTGTCAATGACACTGCGGAAAAAACCAATTTGCGTAGCGAAGCGTTAAGCAACCTTGCTACGTCACTGCGCGAAGTACGTGACCTAGATATTGAATCAGCCGACGGATTAGAACGATTTAACAAGGCTATTGAACGCCAGTTAGATTTAGTTAGGATTCAGAATGAGGAACAGACATTGCTGAATCAGATAGCCGATTTGCGCATCGAAAACAACGAAGCAGAAGGCAGTTGGTGGCAGCGTGCTGGACAAGATATGTTTAGGCGTGGTGGCGCAGCAGGAGCGTTAGAAGAAAAACGCGCAGGTATTCAAGCGCAGATGAACGCTTTGATTGCAGATTACCAACAACTGCAAAAAGACCGATTAGCGTTAGAAGCGGAAACCACTGCCGAATTAGACCGACAAGCAGCGGAACAAGAACGTCTGCGATTGCTTGAAGCCGCACGATTGAAGTACGGCAAGGACTGGGAATTCCAGATGCAACAGATGGAGGAGGCAGATGACGAGGCATTTGAGCGTGAAGCTAATAATGAGTTGATGGCTCAGTTTCGCCGTGACCAAGCATTAGAAGAGCGCAACCGTAGACAGAAAGAAGCGGACGAAGCTATGTATGCCGAGATGGACGCACAGCGTTTAGCAAATCAGTTGGCAGAAGAAGCAGCGAGAGATAAAGAATTGCGGGACGAGTTACGACTACTGGATTTAATTGCTCAAGCGAGAAACTCTAATTTCCGTGCAGCAGAAAACATCAGCACGCAACTGGAGCGATTGAGCGAAGAAGGGACAAACGCCCAAAAAGCCTTTGCGGTCACAAGCGTGTTGTTGAGTCAAGCTCAAGCAGTACAGTCAGCTATTACGGGAGCATTAAAAGCAGCAGCACAAACGGGTGCAGCAGCACCATTTACAGCACCTTTGTTTATCGCTCAAATGGTAGGTATTGCCTTAAGTTCGTTTGCACAAGTACGTTCTATCCTTCAGCAAGCAGGAGCAAGCGCACCTACTGGCAGTCGAGGCGGTGGAGCAAGAGGTGGTTCTACCAACGCTCTAGTGCCTCAAGGAGCAGGTGGGCGACAATTAGATTTAGGTACACCAGCGCAAGCATACGTAGTTCAGAGCCAGCTACAAGGACAGATGCACTTCCAATCGAGTCTAGAAAAAAGGTTACACCTTTAAGGATTGGTATATTTATGAATGAAGGGCAAATCATAGGTACTAGGATTTTATGTAAAAGTACATATATTTGCACAAAACAACAGAGATATGATTCTAGAAATCGAAACAGGCGGCGATTCGTTCTCAGAAATTGAGAATCGTATCTACGAGGCAGCGATGGTGTTAGGCGTTACCGAGGGTATGGTAGATACTTACCTTAATATCGATGATTATGGTGACATTGTAGAAGTAAGCGAAAGCGAAGCAGGTCGTTGGACAGGAGGTTATTACGAAGATGTCATAGAACACATTGCAAACGACCTAGACGTAGACTACCGAGTAGCAATCATTTAAACAACAGAGATATGAGAGAAAAAGCACCAGTAAAAGTTTTAGCAGCAATAGCTGAATGCATACAGGTAATTGATAAATACCAACGTTTGGGTGAAGGTGATGCAGAAGCAATGGATGAAATATACTTTCTTGTCACCGAAGCCTTTGAGGTTGCGCGTGGTTACTAAACAACAGAGATATGGGAGTATTTGGGAACACGCCTTACGAGGTAGCAGAAGCAATAGCGCAGGATATTAGCGATATGTCAAATGCAGAAATGTTTGCATTAGGCTATGCGTATATGGCACTAGAGGATATGAATTACCATTCAGAGAATCGGGCAATGATTCAGAAGTTTGGGCAAATTGATGCGCACGTTGACCGTGTTATGAGTGGCGTTTATTACGATTTGACACCAGGCAGTAGTTTTGATTTCGACCCAGCAGTTGCAATTGAACTTGCCATTATTGTAGCTGAACGCAATTTCCCTGAATTAGCAAGTTGGTTGAAACGCATTTAAACAACAGAGATATGTATATGAAAGAGTACATTCTTTTTGAAACAGTCGAGGATTACGAGGACGCATTAGAATTTATAATGGAAGAGAATGTACGAGATGTTGTGCCAAATCCCGATAAATTAGAAATCGTTATTAATATGTTCGACCTGAGATTGGTCGAAGACATTTTAGATTCGGCAGCGATACCCTACAAGATTTGGAGGTAACTCACATTATTTAAACAACAGAG
>Ga0208899_1002980_pt1 | contig 11048 bp, 9 predicted proteins | sample VirMetDEL_Nov_24_FD_184518 | JGI IMG/M metagenome (GOLD analysis project Ga0208899, IMG submission 184518) | Aqueous microbial communities from the Delaware River and Bay under freshwater to marine salinity gradient to study organic matter... | ecosystem: Environmental > Aquatic > Marine >...
TAGAACCTAGAAATCAAATAATAGAAGGTAATAGAAAAATAAAAATAATACATCAATCTACACCATGGAGAGGTTTATCTGTTTTATTAGGTGCAATGCAACTCGTAAAAAATCCTAATATACAACTTGATGTATATTCTTCTTGTGAAGTATATGGCAAAGCATTTGCAGAAGCTAATGATAAACATTACCAAGCTCTTTATGATCAAGCTAAAAAATTACCTAACGTAAGTTACATTGGATATAAACCTAATGAATATATAAAAGAAAATTTAAAGAATTATGATTTATATGTTTATCCATCTATATGGGAAGAAACATTTTGCATATCAGCTCTTGAGGCTATGGCTGCAGGTTTATATTGTATAATTACAAACTATGGAGCTTTGTATGAAACTTGTGCAGAGTTTCCAATGACTATACCTTATTCAAATAACTATAGAAGTTTGTCTAATAAATTTGCTGCAGGTATTGATATGGCAGCAGATGCAATTAAGACACCAGGAATTCAAGAACATTTAAAAGAACAAATAAAATATGTAAATAGATTTTATGATTGGAGAATAAAAGGAATATCTTGGACAAGATTTTTACAAGGAGCACTTAATGCAAAACAATGAGCCTATCTGGTTTAATAATAATCAAAATAATCAAGAAATAAAAATACAGCCATCTAAAAAAGTTACAAAAATATTTGTAGCTATTCCATGTCACAGTGAGATTAGTATACATACTTGTCAATCATTATTAGTATTACAACAAGAATGCATGCAAAAAGGAATGTTAGTTAGTTTTAGTTTAATGAAATCATCATTAGTACAACAAGGTAGAAATTTATTAGTAGCTGAATTTATGAATGCACCTGAAAAATATGATTACTTATTATTTATAGATTCAGATATAGATTTTCAATCTAAGACTATATTTACAATGATAGAAAAAGACAAAGATCTTATTGCATGTCCATATCCAATGAAATCATTTGACTGGGATAAAGCATGGAGAAGACTACATAAAGAAGCGTTAGATGAAGCAGATCATCTATCTAAATCAGGATATACCTTTCCAATAAAAGTAAGTAATAAAAATGAGATTACAGTTAATAATGGTGTAGCAGAAGTATCTCATGCTCCTACTGGATGTATGTTAATTAAGAGATCTTTAATAGAAAAAATGATGACACATCACCCTGAATTAAAGATTAATCAACCAACTATTGTTAATGGTAAAGAGGTATTTAAGGAAAATTTTTATAACCTATTTGACTGTATACATGACCCTAAAACTAAAGAATTCTTTGGTGAAGACTTTGGATTCTGTAAGAGATGGACAGATATGGGTGGTAAAGTATATGCCTATATTATGGACTATATAACTCACACAGGAGAATACCAATATTGTGGTAGACTTTGGGATGAATTACAGTATACTAAACGTATTGACGAAAAGACTAAAAAATAATAAAGTCAATAATTACAGGTTTTTTACCTGCCTTAAACTAGTTTAAACAAAAAATTATGGCAATAAATAGATCACTTATGGAACGTCAATTAAGAATGGGTGGAGGCATAATGAGCCTTGAGCCAAGACAACAATACGGATTAGGAAGCTTTGTAAAGAAAGCTGTTAAAGGTGTTACTGGCGCTGTAAAAGGTGCTGTTAGTGGCATTAAAGATTTTGCTAAATCTGACATAGGAAAGGCAGCTATGTTAGCTGCTATAAGTTTTGGTATCCCTGGAGCACCAGGTCCTCTTGGAGGCGGCTTGTTTGGTAGACAATCTATGTTTGGTCCAGCAAAAGGTTTATTTGGAGAATATGGTATTGGTAATACATTTGGTGCTTTAAAAGCATCTCCATTTGGACAATCAATATTTGGTACAGCTGTAGGTGAAGACATGACTAGAACAGGTGGTCTTTTAAAGAATAAATTATTTCAAGGTGCATTAGCAGGAACTGTACTAGGTGGTGCTTTAGGTGGAGGTTTACCTTCTGATGAAGAAGGTGCTACTGTTGGTGGTGAAAGAAACATTGGTGCATTAAAAACAAGATTAGAAAAAGCATATAGAGAATTGAGATACCCTGAAGAAGAAATTCCAGCATTAGTAGAAGCAGATTTAGCTGAATACACATCAGGTGCTGGTGGCTATGCTAATGGTGGTAGAATTGGTTTTAATTCAGGTTCTGATGATTATGAAAGTAAATTTATGAAGCTTGTAGGTGAACTGATGGAAGCAGGTTTTAGTCAGCAACAAGCAATTGAAGAAGCTAGAGAAAGACTTTCTGAAAATAAAGCTAATGGTGGTAGAATTGGTTATGCTTTTGGTAATAATAATCCAGAACAAAATGCTATCAATGCAGCAGGCATCATGGGTCTTCCATTAAATCAAAACCCCGCAGGTGCAACAGAATTAGACATGAGAGATACTGGTGGATTTATTCCTCCGGTTGGTGTAAAAGAAAAAGAAGATGATATCCCTGCAATGTTATCTAACAATGAATTTGTATTTACAGCAGATGCTGTAAGAGGAATGGGTAATGGTGATGTCAACGTTGGCGCGCAACGTATGTATGACATGATGAAAAAATTAGAAAACGGAGGAAGAGTTTAATGGCTGAAACAATTACACAAATAACGCAACCACCTGAGTTTATAGAAGCAGCTGCAAAACCATATATTACAGAATTACAACAAGCTGTTGGTGGATTAAAGACTGCTGATTTATCAAAAGTAATGGGTCCACAATATACTGCTGGACTTGGTGCATTAACTCAACAAGCAATCGGACAAGCAGGTGGATTAGGTGCATACGCTCCTTATCTTCAAGCTGCTGGTTCATTAACAGGACCAACTGCATACCAACAGTTTATGTCTCCGTATCAACAAGATGTAATAGATACAACTTTACAAGAATTTGATGTGCAGGCTGCAAAAGGTTTACCTCAATTAGCTGCGCAAGCAATTGGTCAAGGTGCATTTGGTGGTGGAAGAGAAGGTGTTCAAAGAGCAGAATATCAATCTGCATCAGATAGAAACAGAGCTGCATTACAAGCACAATTATTACAACAAGGTTTTGGTCAAGCTCAACAATTAGCTCAAACTGCTTATGGTCAACAAGCACAATTAGCTCAGTTAGCTCCACAATTAGCAGGATCACAAATTGCAGGATTAACTACTTTAGGTGGTATCCAACAAGCAGCAGATCAAGCAACATTAACTGCTCAACAACAATTAGCTCAAGCTCAATTACAACAACCTATTCAAGCAGCACAAACTCTTGGATCAGGCATCATGGGTCTGATATCAGGATATCCAGCTCAACAGCAACAAACAATTCAACCTACTCCTAGCTCATTACAAACTGGATTAAGTGCAGCTTCAACATTAGCTGGAATATATAGAGCATTAAATCCGGCTCCATTAGTAGTACAAAGAGGTTAATAATGAATAATAAAATATTAAGAAGACCTATGTTTAGAAAAGGTGGTGATGTCGGTGGCGGTATTATGACTGGTATCAGAGAAAATTTTAAAGTGGGTTCTGCAAGAGAAAGATTAGAACAAGTATATGCAGACTATCCTGTTCAATCTATAGATCCAGTAGCTCAATTATTAATAACAGGTGGACTAAGAGGCATGTCAGAAACAGGTGGCGGTAGTACAGCTGCTAATTTAGCTAAAGCGTTTCTTGAACCAACTGAACAATTATTTAAAAATATAGGTACACAAGATAAAGCTAAAAGAGAAATTGCATTAGCTGGTGAACAGTTAGACATTGAATCCGAACAAGCTAAAGAATTAGCTATGATAAAAAATCAAATGAAAGATTACTTTGCAGCTCAAACACCAGAAGCACAGTTTGAAGTTTTATTTAAAGGTTATACAGATGAATCACAACCTTCTGTAATAAGAAACAATGCTAGAAACTTAGCTAACTTTGAAGTTAAGCATAGAGGTAAAAACTATGTTCAATTAGGTTTTACGCCTGATAAAAAAGGTAATTATATGCCTAATTGGTCAGCTGTTCCACAAGGAGCAATTACTTATAATCCAATGACAGGTTTAGCGTATAGAAGAATTAAAATTGATACAAACAGTGCAGCAGATTACGTTCCATTAAATCCAGATACTTTACAACCGTATTTAGACACGAAAGGATAAACCATGGCAATGGTTATAGATCCAATTACAGGAGCTCTGGTAGACGAGAAGGAGCTTAAAAAGGATAAGAAAGCACCTATCAATGTAACAGATATAGAAGCGGGTGAAACGTTTACAACACCTGATGCTGAAGAAGATAATGAAGTATCAGGCTTAACTGCTTTTACAGCAGGTGTGGCTTCTGGTTTAATTAAAGTACCAGAAGGTATAGTATCGCTTGGTGCTGAGTTAATTGATCTAGGTGCAGGTACAAATCTTGCAGCAGATGTAGAACAATTTTTTGATAAAATAAATCCTTTTGAAGAAATAGCTGAAGAAAGAGCTATAGGAAGACTTACAGAAGCATTTGTACAAATAGGTGTACCTGGAGGATTAGGTGCAAAGCTTGCAACTAAACTTGCTACAAAAGCAATAAGAGCAAAAAAAGCTGGTAAATATTTAAATCCAAAATCAGATAATTTTAAAAAAGGTGTATCTAAAGCTAAACAATTAAATGAATTAACAGGTAAACAAAAATTTGCAGCTGTCGCTTTAGGTGGTGGGGCTGGTGAAATAGCAGTTGCTGATGTAGAGAGAATAGGAACGTTTGGAGATTTATTTGAAGGTGGACCTACTGAATTAGATAGAGATGTTCAATCCGATCCATCAGATGATGCAGCTAGAAAATTATTAAACAGAGTAAAATTTGGAAGTGAATCAGTTTTATTAACACCATTTGTTTATGGAATAGGTGTAGGTGCTAAAACTTTAGCAAAAAAAGGAAAAGAATTAGCATATAGTAATTCTGCTATTGAAAGAGGTTTAGACAAATTAGCATCAGTATTTAGATTTAGAGGTTCAAAACCAGGAGAGATTGCAGGAGCGAAACAGTTACAAAAAGCAAGGGAAATGCGTGATACAAACTTTTCGCAAGAGATGGTGGCTCGTATTGACACAGAAGTGGATAAAGTTTTTCCTGAATTTAGAAAATGGTTTAATGCATCAGGTGTCAAGGAAAGAAAAGAATATTTAAAACTTTTAGATGACACTTTATTTTCAGGTGATTTAACTAAAGGTATTGATCAAAAGTTAACAGCACAAATTATAAAACAAACACAAAAAAGATTGGGTAATAAAGAAGGTGCTGTTGTAGCGGATAATATTATTACTTCATTAACTAAATCAAGAGAATATTTTAATGAGTTATTAGAAATCACGGCTCAGGGTCCAGGAGGCAAAGTAGATTTACCTCCAGGTGTTACTAAAGATCTAAGAAAGATTATGGGTAACAGAGTTAAAAACTATATTGGTAATACATTTGAAATATTTGAGAATGCAGAAGCAGGCTTCTTGCAACAATATAAACCTACAAGAACATCTATAGAAAATGCTAAAAAATTATTTATGAGATATGCAGCTAAAAATAAAAATCCAATTACAGATTTAGAAGCTGAAGGAATGGTTAATGATATATTAAAACAAGTTAGAAAAAAAGACCCATCAAAAGATACCCTTCCTACCTTTGCATATCAAAATTTATCTAAATCAGCTGATGATGCATTTGGATTAAAAACATTTTCACAAACATTAACTAGAGAATTACCTGATGGTAAAAAAGGAATAGAAGTTATAGGTAAAGGCTCTAAAGTATTTAGAGAATTATTCGGTGAAATAAACGATGCAAGACATTCTATCTTTGAAGGTATGAGTAGACTATCTACAATTGCTAGAAAGAATCAATTGTTTGATGAAATATTAGATTTTGATGAAGCTATGAAAGCTGCAAAAACAGCAGATACTCCATTAGGTCAAAGAGGATTTTTTCATGATAGTCCATTAGCTGCAAGAAGAGCTTTTGGTAACGCACCTGAAATAGTTAAAATGGATGACTATGTAAAAAATTATTTTAAAGATGGTGTATTAGTTAATAGACTATCCAATACTTACACTACAAAAGAAATAGCAGAATCATTTACAAACGTTTCTAAGATACAAGATTTTATGAGAGGGGATACCGGTGGACCATTAGGTCAAACGTTCTCATGGTTATGGAGAAATTTATTATTAACACCTAAAGCTGGTGCACAATATGCAAAAACAATTTTATCTGTACCTACACATATAAGAAACTTTTTATCTTCAGGTGCATTCTCATTAGGTAATGGAACTGTATTTACAGATCCGGTAACATTTGCAAGAGCTATGAAAAATGCTTTTGGTACAGTTCAAGTTGGTGGACCAAGATCACCAATATCTATGGAAAAATATAGAGAATATTTAGAATTAGGTATTGTAAATACTAACGTTAGATATGGTGATTTAAGAAACCTAATGAAAGACGTTAGATTTGGTGAAGGTAACTTTGCAACAGATAGTGTTTTAAAACCTATGCTTCGAAAATTAGCATCACCTATTCCAAGTGTTGCACAAAAGATATCTAGAGGTGTTAAGAAAACAGGTAAATTCATGCAGGATTTATATACTGCAGAAGATGATTTTTGGAAAATGATGAACTATGAGGTACAGTTAATACAACGTGGTGACAGATACGCTAAAGCAGGTATTAAAATAGATCCTAATGTATTAAAAAAAGAAGTTGCACAAATTGTACAAGATACAATTCCTAATTATGCAAAGGTAGGTGAGTTTGTAAGAGCAGCTCGTATGTCACCATTTGGTAACTTCATGTCCTGGCCATCAGAAATATACAGAACTGGTTATGGTATTTATAATCAAGTAATAAAAGATTTAAGAGATCCTGTAACAGGAAGTTTAAATTATTTTAAAAGTACAAATCCAATGAAAGATTTAGCATTAAAAAGAGCTGTAGGTATGACTATTGCAACCGCTGCATTACCTTATGGATTAACAAAAGGATCACAAGCTATCTTTGGTGTAAGTAATGAAGAAGCAGATGCAGCAAATGATTTCGTTGCACCATGGTCAGTAGACTCACAAAAAATATATATGAGAGATCCTGAAACAGATGATTTATATTACATAGATTGGTCTAAAAACAATGTTTATGATACACTGACAAGACCATTCCAAACTGTACTCAATAATATTCAAGCAGGTATAGAAGATGAAGAAGTATTATTAAAAGGTTTTGTAGAAGGTTTAGCAAAATCTGCAGGTCAAGTTGCATCACCATTTATATCTGAATCTATTTATACAGAAGCATTTATGGATATTTGGGGAAGAGAGGGAAGAACAAGAGAAGGTCAACAACTTTATAATGAACAAACTCCTGGTCCAGAAAAAATTGCAATCATTATGCAACACTTAGGTAAAACAATGTTGCCATCCGTACAACCATTTGAAAGAACATATAAAGCTTTCACAGGTGAACCAGGCAAAGGTTCTCAGTTATATGAAATACCTTATGAACTTGCAGGTATATTTGGTTTTAGAGCAATTAAAGTTGATCCTGAACAATCATTAGGTTTTAAATTATTTGAATACCAACAAGGTATATCAGACTCTAGAGGATTATTTACTGGTGAAATTGATGTAACTAAAATGAGAACACCATCAGATGTTATTGAAAGATATTTTTTAGCTAATAAACAAATGTTTAATGTACGTAAAAAGATGTTAAACACAATTGATAATGCAAGAACATTAGGTTTAAACGAAGATAAAATTAGAGAAATATTTAGAGAAAGGGGACTTGGTTCTGATTTCAATGAATTAAATTCTGGTATGATGGATCCTTTCTTTCCATCACAAAGAATTAAAGATAGATTTGAAGACCTTGCATTTAAAGGTGGTGTACCTAATGTATTTTTACAAGCTGAACCTACACTACAAGTATTACAAGATATAATAAGAAGTATACCATTAAGAGGAGAGTGGGATTTAAATCTACAAGATTTCTTACCTGATACAGAACCACAAGGTCAATCAGCATTACCACCTACACCAATGCCTAGTGGAGATGTAATTCAAACTGCAATGATGCAGGCTCCAGGCACCATGAATCAAGGCTTGACCATGACTGAGAATGCTTTATTATCTGAAGAAGAAAAACAAATACGTTTAAGACAAAGAGGTTTAGCATAATGATTTATTTGGGTGGTTTGGTATTTCATTACCGGGGTTTTGATGCGGCGGGGGTCGTATTCTAATGGCAAGAAAATCAGCTCTAGAAAAAATTGAATATCATGAAAAGGTTTGCAGGATGATGCAAAAACAAACCTTTGATCAAATTGCAGAATTAAAATCTCAAATAGTTAGAATAGAAAGAATATTAATTGGAACAGCAGGCTTTGTTATAATTAGCCTTATTGACAAATTACTTTAGAGTACATATATTTATAGCGGATGCACAATAATGTGGTCCTAAATCTTGCTTAACATAAGGAGGTTATATGACAGCACTTGATTTATATAATAACTGGTTTGATGATGCTTTTGATAGTGTCTTCAACAACATGTCTAAAATACATTCTTTCCCTTTTTACAATGTCGTAAAGTATGGCAAAGGTAAATATGGTATGGAATTAGGACTTGCTGGTTACAACAAAAAGAATATTTCTGTTGAAGTAAAGGACGGAATATTAACTGTATCTGGTCAAGTAGATGATTCTGAAAAAGAATATATTACTAAAGGACTATCTTTTAGAAAGTTTGTAAAACAATTCTCATTAAGAAATGATGTGATTGTTGACGAAGCTGAAATGGAAGATGGTATACTTACAATTAAATTAGGTTTTAAAGAACCTGAAAAAGTTGAAGGTACAAAAATAAAAGTTAAATAGTTATATCCATTCTTTAAAGTCTTCATCCATAATTTTATTTGCGATGTTAACTTTACTACGAAGAGCTTTAACTATTCTTTCATCAACAGTATCTTGAGCCATTATATCAATATAAGTCATCTTTCTAGTTTGACCTATACGATCTATTCGAGCTTCAGATTGTTGACGTTTCTCTAAGTCATAACCATTAGAGAAATAAATCATATTACTACCGGCGGTTAATGTAATACCATAGCCGCCGGTGTGTGTAGTTCCTACAAAGAATCTACATTTATCATCATTCTGAAATTTTTTAATATTTTTAGATCTTGCATCAGTATCTGTTTCACCAAAATAATCTACAACAGATTCATCACCATATACTTTTTTAATTTCTGCAATAATTCTTTTTACATCATGTGTATAGTGAGACCATATAATAGTTTTACCTTCTATGTTTTCTAATATACTCATTAGTTCAGACAATCTAGAACAAGGTAAATCTTTTATAACTCCATCATCAGCAGTGAAATGACCACAAGTAATTTGATGCAGTCTCATTAATTGAGTCATAACAGTAGCTGATGATTGCATTTTACCGTCTAAGAAAGCTATGGCTTCTTTCTTCATTTGTTGGTAAACTTTTTTCTGTTCAGGTGTTAATTCAACATAATGTTTAACATATGATTTAGCAGGAAGATCTAAACAATCTTCTTTAAGAATTCTTTTAGAGAAAGCTTTTATTTTATCTGATAGTTCACCAAGGTTTCTGTAACCAACAACTATTTCAATTCTTCTACCTTGAACTTCAATTTTTTTAGTGACAGCATATCTTGCTTTAAATGTATAATAAGATTGATGACCTAATAACCAAGGATCTAAAAATTCACACTGTGAAAATAAATCTAAAGGTGATTTAGTTACAGGAGAACCTGTAAGTATTCTTCTATACTTAGCGTGATCTCTTAATCCAATAATATTTTTTGTTCTTTTAGATGTAGGTGTTTTAATTGTAGTTGCTTCATCAATTGCAATCATTGCTTTATGACAAGATAAAAATTTATATGCAAAAGCTGCACCATCACCAGAACTAAAAGATTCTACATTCATAATTAAAATATGAAAATCTGTACCTTGTTTAAATAATGTATTTAATATGTCTTTTTGTTTTTTAGATTTGTCAGATGTTTTCCATAACACCATTTGTTTATCTATATGATCTGGTAAATGCGTAGGTATTTCTGAGTCATACCAATTTTTATAAACACCTTTTGGTGCAATAATTAATAGTCCATTTATTAAACCTTTATCATATAAAATAGCTGCATTATCTAATAAAACTTTAGATTTACCTGTACCCATTTCCATAAAATAGGCAAAGTTTTCTTTATCCCACGATGCTTCTAATGCATCTAATTGATGACCATAAGGTTTTGTTTTAAACTTGTAATTCATAACTGTTTGCTTTTTCTTTCTAAAAGTGTATATATTTTATAAAAGTGAAAAAGTCAAATGCAATTTAGTAAAACAGTAACGGGGCAAAATGCCACAGTATATTTAGTACAAGATATTCCAGTAGATAGAGAAACTGGTCAACCTAAATATAATGTAATGGGTGCACAAAAGTATGGCAACATTAAGGTAATGTTACCAGCAAAAGCACAAATGATTTTTTCTCCTGGTCCATTAATTTTTCAAATAAGAGAAAAATTAAAAAATTTTAAATCTACAGATTATTTATTATTATCTGGTGATCCTGCAATTATTGGCGTGACATGTTCAATAGTTTCTGATATGACTAACGGCAATTATAAGTTGTTAAAATGGGACAGACAGGAAAAAACTTATTACCCAATCGAAATAAATATTTTTCAAAAATAGTATTGACATCTAAATATAACTATCCTATATACCTTTTACGAAAGGAATATAAGTTATGAATATAGATGTAAGAAAATTTGCACCGAAACAAGTTGAGTCTGTTAACGCAGAAGAATTAACAGAAGCTTTAGAACAATTTAAATCTGTTGGAGCACAAGTATTAGCTGCTGAAATAAAATTAAAAGAATTAAAAGATCAAGAAAAATATCATAGTGAATTTGTTATCCCAGGGATAATGGAAAAAATGGGTTTAAGTACTTTGAAACTGAAAGATGGATCAGAACTTGC
>Ga0208899_1002985_pt1 | contig 11040 bp, 14 predicted proteins | sample VirMetDEL_Nov_24_FD_184518 | JGI IMG/M metagenome (GOLD analysis project Ga0208899, IMG submission 184518) | Aqueous microbial communities from the Delaware River and Bay under freshwater to marine salinity gradient to study organic matter... | ecosystem: Environmental > Aquatic > Marine >...
CAAATGTATTAAATATAAATAATGATTTACCTGGTTGATAAGACATAACTCTTTTGGATTGTCTTATAACTTTATCGCCACTAGCTGTAGTTACATTTAAATTAACTGTAGATTTATTTGCGGTATAAGTAACTGTTCCTGATCCTGTTAAGTCTTCATCAAAGAGATTATTCTTTGACATTACATTTGTACTATCAAAAATAGTAAATGGATTAGATACTCTTAATCTTCCAAATGCATCATAAGCATTTGATCCATTTCCACCACCAATAACTGTTGGTTCAACATTAACGTTGTTACATCCTTGTGACATTAGCAACCGTACCTTGTGTTAAACCAAGTAAATCTTTCTACTTCTTGTTTTAGCTCTTCTTGAAAAGCAAAGTTTAATTGGTTCTTTAATGTTTCTAAAGATGCTGTTAATTGTCTTTGGTTGGTAACTTCATATTGTTCTTTAGGCTCTGGAATATAAACTGTAATTTTTGCCATTATCTTCTACCGTCTGGTTGAAAGTCAAATCTAAATAAACCTAGTCTCCAGTTTTCATCAGTCGAATCATTTTCAATTTTTAAAGCAGCTAGTCTTGCTCTAGCTCTAGTATCCACTTTTTGAGTAGAACTTGTTATTGTAAATGGCCCTAAAGGCGAACTTGATTGTGTATCGGAAGGATAATCCCTTAATTGCATCGTTACTTTAGCGTTACCTTGTAATACTTTAAAGTCTGGAACAAACCTTCTTATTTTTATAAAAAATTCTCCTTCTCCTCCTTGATCTAAATCAAAATCTCCAGATTCAATAAATGCTGAAATAGCTGTTGCATTACCATTTGCATCTACTTCATTAACTCCTGTTTCGTGTTCATAGTAAGTAGACTTGCCTTGTGATGAACTAATACCATTTACAGTTGGAAAATTAGGTAAACTGTTTTGTGTAAACTTAGTTGCATAGGGTTTGTCAAATACGGCTTGATCTGCGTAAGAAGTTCTTGCCAATGTTCCTGTAACCCAAGTACCTTCTAAATAATTATAAGCAACCATTCTGTTTACAAATGTACTCGAAGCATCTGGATAGAACCAAATTATTTCATTAAATAAACTATTATGTGATGCATATATTTGTTGACCTCCGTTAAAATTAACACCAGGGTTATTGCCTGTTGTTTTAAATACAAAGTCCTCCACAGGACATGGCATTCTTTTAACTGATCCATCAAAGACAAAAAATCCTCCTTCATCAGACATCCAATACACTGTTGTATCAACAAATACTAAAGAATTTTTTCCTATTACACCACAGTTAGACCCCACTTGTCTTATTGAGAAAGTAAACGGAGGTCCCACAAACTGCATGATATAAGCAGAAGTATCTGTTCCAACAAAAGTATAATCTTTACCTTGAACAGCTCCTCTAATTTCAGTTCCAGAGTCTAATTGAAAAGTTCCAGCTGTATTAACAGAAGTAGGTTGGTATTCATTTAAATTTTCTTGATCAGAAAATCTTATAAACATTTTATCTTGTGTAGCTTTTGATCCAATTGTTGTTTCAGTCCCTAAATGAAATAAATGTCTATCTCTATCTGATACAATAGTCATTACAGATTTTGTAGGATTATTTGAAATAATTGTAGCTCGTGTATCTAATGCCGTAGCAGATGCAGCAATAGGTTGCCATTGAAAAGATTCTCCATTCATCACAGTAGCGATTAATATTTGTCCATAATTATCTAAAGACCAAAGTCCAGGATCAATTGTAGAATTAGTGGTTGTTCGAGCAGTTCCCCATGTTGAAGATCCCCATAAACCTGCACCCCAACCGTATCCTCCTACTTGAACTAAAGGTCCAATTTCAATGTAGGGTAATAGGTCTAAGGTTCCGTCATTCGTGGCTCCTGTCCCAGTTTCCGCTGTAGGCATTTGAATTGTAAACGTAGTTGTGCTAGGTGCAGTTTTTACTTCAAATAATACATCGTCAAAGTCAGTTGCTGTGTAATTTGTATCTGGTGAAGTAAATGAACCTGCGTTTTCAAATGTAACTATATCTCCAATATCTAAATTATGGTCACTTACAGTCGTAATAGTTACTGTTGTTGAACCATTAGTAGTTGTTATATTTGCACCTGTTTGTTGTCGATTTGGGTCTATTGGTGTAATATCATAAAAAATTCCAGAGTAATAAATATATAAACATCTATTCGTACCAATAGCAGCATATCTTCTACCATCTAAATCAGCCCATGTATGTTGTGCTCTTGCAACTCCTATTAATTCTGAAGAAGTTTCCTGTACCCAACCTCCTATTTTTTCAGGTTGACCATATCTAAAACGTACATTATCACCATCAACCCAATTATTTTCATTCTGGGTATCTGTATTTTGTTTATTAAATCCAGGTCTAAAAGGTATTTTTGTTAAAGCCATAACCTTATTTTATCTGATTAATTGGTATAAATCTACCTACGCTATTTCGCTATTATTATATTCCAATCTAGCTTATCTAACAAGTCTTCAAACAATAAGACCTTAGTATCGTATTTTTTTACATATTTATTTATTTCTTCAATATCAAATATCACCCAATTCTTAGTTGTTTCGAACACCATCTTATCTGCATTAGAGTATGTGCTGCCAGGTTTACCTAATTTATTATCTGGTATTTTAGCCATACCTCTAACATCAAATTTAAAAATTTGATTAGACTTATTTTTTAGCCTTCCTTCAACGTGCCAAAATTTAGGTTGTTTGGGGTAAGTCACATCTTCTAAACAAGTATTAACAAATCTTGTTAAGATAGACACTATTCAAATTTGTAATCTTTAAAATCAGAAGGAAGTCCTAAATGTGGTCTATTATCAAACTTGTTTTTTTCAGAACCTTCAGTAGCTTTATTATTAAAATGTAAGAAAACTTGACCACAGTTATCCCCTTTAAACTCTTCTCGCCAATGTTCTAACTTGTCTCCTCTATAAACTAGCATATCACCAGGATTTAATTTAACTTCAACTCCTTTTGAATTGGATGGAATATATTTACCATCTTTTAAAACACCATCTGATTCTTTTTCAGCAATATAAATAGGCCATTCATCTCCTCCAAGATTCATTGTAGTAGATATTTCACAACTAAACCTATCTTTATGTTTATGAAGAATATCTCCTTTTTTGTAAATTCTAGCATATGCATATGTTTCAATAAGTTCTAGTTCTGTAGTTTTTTCCATAATAGATTTTACTTCTGTGAGTAAAGTTTCCATAGCAACATCTCCATAAACAGAATATGTATTAGGAACTTGTTCATCATTCCACACACCCCAATATGTTGTGAAGGGGGAAATGTATTTTGTATCAAACAAAGTTTTTGTTACTTTTCTTTTTAGTAAAAAATATTTATATACGAAATCAGCTATTCTTGGATTAATCGCTTCTTTGATTACAGTAAAACCATTTTGTTTAAAATTCATTTTTTTCTCCTTTAAGTTCTATTACATTCTGGGCCATGCCATGATAAACCTGGGCCATTCATTTCCATAAAAAAAGTTACTAAGATAAGTCTATCTTCTTCAATGCCTTCTTCACAAAATCTTTGAGCTGCATGATAACTTTGAGCATCAAAAATAATAATTCTATTATATCTTGATTTAACATGTATTGTTTCTTCAAAGTTACTATTGTTTTCTTTAACATATTTTTCTTCATTATCAAATGCTTTTGTAACATATGTTTCTCTTTTCATTTTGGTATGTTTCCAATAATTAGTATTTTTTGGCTCAAAAATAGATGTACCGCAATTTTTATGTGGCGATAAATATATAATAGAACTTATTAATCCATGATCTTGATGTACCCATCCTTCATTTTTAAAATTTTTAGGTATTCTTTGAAAATAGCATTGTGCATTAAAATTAATTTTTGAATGTGTTGTCGGCCACAGTAATTTTAAAATCTTACTAGTTACTTCTAAAAACAAATTATTATTTAATGTGTGTAAAGCTTCAGTTCTTGCACCAGGATATACACCTTTTGGAGGTTCTTTATATTCTAATGACTTTGCGTAATCCAAAATTAAATTCGGATCTTTAAAAAAATTATCATATGTAACCGTTGGAATTAACATTTTATATATTTACCACTAAAGAAATTCTTTTATCTTTTTTAGGAAAATAAGCTTCATGATAATGTAATCCATCAAACATAATACCTGTATCTTCTTTTCCTTTAGTTTCTTTTAATATATCTAAATCTTTATCGTCTATATATGTATAATTTTTGTATGTATAATTTGTGTTACTTTCTAACATTTTATTATATATAATAGTTCCTAATTCATATTCATCATTTTTTAAATAAATAATAATATTTTTATGGTCAAAAGATAAATCTGTATGAATTCCAGATTTTTCAAAACTACAAGGATATGTTAAATTAAATGCCATTCTATAAATTTGTTTAATTTTAAATCTATATTTTAAACCACATGATTGTAAAAATTTTAATGTAAGGTCATATATAAACGAGTTTGGTTTTGTATCACCTCTTCTAACTACACTATGACTTAAAAATTCAAAGTTACTTTTTTTATCATTACTTCCATACTGATCAATATGCCAAGGAAATGTATTAGATAAGACTATTGATTTAAGTTCTTGATAACTTTTTGATCCTTTAACATCTAATTCTAACATGGTAATATATCCTTGTTTGAATATAAATTTATAACTTCTTTTGGTAAAACTTGTTCTATATTTCTATTAATCTTTTCAATCCTATCTGTACGTATTTTATGGTAATCAACAGAATAAACACTATCATCATACGAGACACCATTTACTTTGAATTGTTTAAAATTATCTATTTTAATAGATTCACTAGGTACACCTAAAAATTTATATATTTTTTCTATTTCTTGTAATGGATTATTAATCAAATCTTTGTAGTGTATTAGTATAAAATCTTCTCTTTCTTTTAAAATATTGTGTATACTATATAAAGATTTGTCTATCATTCCATCAGTACCTTGAAGATTCATTAAATCAAAACACCTTTTAGAAATATTTTTTGGTTTTTCTAATTCAATAAAAGAAGCTAAAACTTCTAAAACAGGTCTATATAAAATTATAAATTTTGGTTTTTCTATAATTTGTTTTAACGCTTTTAAGTTACCTGGTGTACCCCACGGGCCTCTATCTATAATATGTGTAGTTGTAAAATGTTTATAATAGTTATTGAATATATTTTTAAAAACATTATCAAATGATTGATGATCTGGAAAATTTTTAAATATTAAATGTTCTTTCATTGAAGAAAAAATATATACCATATCTATCACAGGAGATTGTGCGTTTACAGTAATTTTTTGATTTTGATTAATCAAAGAACCTAAAAGAGTGTTTCCCGATCTTGGCATTCCAGCTAAAAAAGAAACTTGTTTAGTTATTTCCATGGTTGTCCTAAATTCCAAATAACTAAAGAATATCTAATCCCTTCTGTCACAGGTTTTACTCTATGCCAAACAAAACTTGGAAATACTACAATACTTCCCCTAGATAATATACCTTTACATTCTGACACCGTGTTAGGATCATCTTCATTATTTCTATTACTAAATTCTAATTCACCGCCTTTATAATCTTTAGGATCTGATAATGAACATGTTACAGATAACTTTCTTATTTTACCATGTGTATTTAAATTTTTTGGATTATTATATGGTTCTTTCCAACTATCACAATGCCAATCATAATGTTGGTTAAGTTTATATTTTGTAAATTGACATGCTTCTGAAAAATCCCATTGAAAGTTCCATTCTGCGTTTTTGTTTGCAATACGTACATATGGATGAATTTCTTTATAAATCCATTTATCTGATAACCAAACAATGTTTGAATCTCTTTTTCTTTTTAAATCTAAAAGTTCTTCTTTATTTAAATCTGCATCTATTTTTATATTATTTTGTATAGCTAATTCTTCATCAGATAAATGTTGATTTTCTGATGTTCTTTTTATATGTTTTATTTTTTCTTTAAGTTTAGCTTCGGTACCTGTTAGAGCACGTAATTCTTTTTGTTGATTACCGTATTTAATTAAATCATCACAAAATCTATTTGACAAAACAGATTCAAAATACCAATAATTTTCTTTTAAATGCATAAGTTCTTTCAAGGAACTTTATACTTTTTATAAACAATAAGTCAATTATTCCGCTGTTGAAATCCAAGAAGATATATCAGGATCCCAGATAAATGTTTGTGTTCCACCAGAACTTTCTGCTAACCCTTTCCATCTTTGGTTATCCTCATCCCATTTAATTTGATAATAAGCACCATCACCATAAGTATAAATAGTTGGGTATTCTACAGGAGCTTCCCAATTTGCTTTTGATAAATTAAAAGTCCATGAGGGAAAAGGTTTATCAGAATAAAAAATGTCATTAGTTGAATCATAATTGTAACCAATTCCAGCATAATTTCCCCTAAAAGCAGTTCCTCCATTTAGATGTCTGTTTTCAAATGTATTATAGGAAGTTCTTTTCCAATAAGTGTCTGAAATATTGGAATAATCTATAAATGGATCTTTTGGATGATTATCTTTTACCCATTGCTCTAGTTCAGTAGAATTTTCTCCTCCATGATCATCAACTTGATCTTGGCCAATGACAATAACTCTTAATACTTTATTATTGTCAGAATTAATTTCTGCAAAATGTGCCATAATTAATCACCTTCCCAATCTCCTGTTCTTCTATAATCATACACTTCTTTTATATTCCATACTCCAGGAGCAACAAAAGATCCAGGAACGGAAACAGCGGCTTCTTTTACAATAACCATACCCGATCCACCATTACCAGCGTTATCAGAACCTTCTCCATAATTTCCACCACCGCCAGATCCTGAGTTAGTATCTCCGTTTCCAGAAAATGATGCAGGGGGTGCTGACAATCCAGATCCGCCACCACCAGTTCCACCAACAGGTGTATTGGCTGTACCTCCACCTCCTCCGCCTCCAGCGAAGTAAGCATTAGTTGGTCCAGGGCTTTTTGCTGGATAGTAGGGTTGTGGTGCTGCTCCAAAAGTTGGTGCTGTATTAGTACCTGCTCCACCTGATCCACCTAGTCCAGGCCATGAAGTAACCTGACCTCCTATTGCACCAGATCCACCTCCACCTGCTCCATTATATACGTTTGAAAGTCCTCCAGTATTTCCTTCTGGAGGAGAATATCCTCCATCATTTCCCGACCCACCTGATCCAAAACCAGATGATCCACCTCCTGATCCTCCATCGAGTCCAGGGCCATTTGAGTTTAATGATCCTCCTCCACCAGTTGAAGATATTGGTGATGCTGCACCAAATGTAGAATTACTTCCAGGTGAATTAGTTGCAGCATTAGGTGCTGGGCCTCTTGTTCCACCTGCTCCTATTGTAATTGGAAAAGGTGATGAAGGAACAGGGTGGTTTGATATAATTCTTAATCCGCCTGCACCTCCGCCTCCTACTCCTCCCGCAGCGCCACCAGCAATAACCATAACAGTTACTTGAGTTGTTGCAGGTTGAACTGCAAAGGCAGGGTTAGGTGAAGTAACACCTGTAATAGTTTCAGGTTGAGTAACAGGTGGATTGATAACAGGTGTTTGGACTGGTCCTATAATTCCGCCATTAGCCATAATTTATAGTGCCTCCTATTATGATAATTCTTCGTAATTTATTGTAATAGTTAAATCACTGTTTGCAGAAGCTCCCGCTTCAATGTTATCACCTTCTTCTAAATAAATTGCTGTGTTTTTATCACAAACAACTAAAGTTGCATCAGCAGGCACAGAAATTGTACTTGCTATTTTAATTGGTGATCCACCACTTTTAGTGATTGCTACTGTAGCATCAGCAGAATTAGTCCCATCAATGTTTGCTATGATAATGCTATTTACTTTAAAAACTTTTCCTGAAGCTGCAGAATTTAATAAAATCTGAGTTGTTATTGTTGTATTTAATGTTGCTTGTACAGACTTAGCTGTAATTGTAGAAACATTTACTAGATTTGGTGCTGCCATTTTTTTATACTCCTATATACATATTTTTTAATTTTATCCTAAAATAAGGGAGAAAGCAAGAGCTTTTCCCGCAGTTGTAAAAGAACAAAAATATACAATACTAATTACCTGTAGATATCCAAGAAGATGAATCTGGATTCCAAACAAATTGATTATTTTGATCATCATAAGCTACCCATCTTAAATTTGGTTCATCCCAATCAATACTATTATATGGAGTGTTATCCCCATAAGTAATTACTGTTGGGTTAGCTACGGGAGCTTGCCAGTCATCATTAGAATCTAATGACCATGAAGCAAAAGGCTGTGGTGCGATAAACTTATCTTTAGACTCATCGTACCTAAAACCTATACCAGCGTAATTTTTTCTAAAATTTTTATTGTAAGAAGTTTGTTTCCAAATGCCTGATCCAAAGAAATTTTGACACCATGTTTCTCCATCTACATGCATATCATTTTCACCTAAAGGCCCATTAGAAGTTTCTACATCATTACCTACTACAATAACTCTTTTTACAATAAGATGTGTATCAGATGTAAAACCTGTTGGATCAGTTTTTGATTCTAATTCTGCAAAATGTGCCATAATATTAATTAAAAGTTAAAGTTCCTGTAACGGTAAATGTTGCAACTGTAGCTGCTCCATCGGGGGCTACTGTATTGGTACCTGGTGTAACGGACATAGGTGCACCTGATGGGGATCTAATAATAACAATACCAGAGCCACCGTTTCCACCTGCATGTGCTGCTCCACCACCAACTACGTTGATAGGCCCGCAGCCTCCACCGCCTCCACCAGTGTTAACTGTTCCTGAAAATCCATCACTATATCTTCCACCATTTCCACCTCCGCCAATTCCGCCAGTTCCTGCGGGTGCGTTATCCCAACCGCCTCCGCCTCCACCACCAGCGTAATCAACTGCAGATCCTGAAATTGCATTGGGTACTCCAGCTCCTCCTGGAGATCCATCGTTACCACTTGGATTATCTGTTCCTTGTGCTCCAGCTCCACCACCGCCAGCAGAACCTCTATTTGGAAAAGCTCCCGTGTTTCCACCATTGTTTCCTTGAGGCGGGCTTACAGGAGGTGTGTTTCCTGTACCTCCAGTGTTATCAGGTCCTGAACTGTGCGCAGAATCTCCGCCACCTGATCCTCCAGGAACACCTGGTGTATTATTACCTACGGATCCACCGCCACCGCCTGCTGATGTTATTCCAAAAGGTTGTGGGGCTGCAAAGGATGAATCACTTCCACTAAAACCACTTCCTGGTATAGGACCATCTGGAGTATCTCGACCATCTCCTCCTGCTCCTACAACAATATTATGAGTTCCTTTACCTGAAAAAATACTTGAACCTTGTAAGGGTGCTGGTCCAAAACCAGAAGCTCTATAGCCTCCAGCTCCACCGCCTCCGCAACCAAAAGAAGATGACGAAGCATGTCCTGCTCCACCACCACCGCCTGCTACAATCAGATAATCAACCTCAACAACAGCTGATGCTCCTCTAAATTGACCTATAGAAATCTGTCCTGAAGAAGGAATAGGCCCATTAGGTGCAGGTGTAGCTGGAGAAACAAAAGGTCCTCCTGAATAATATTCTGAAAGTGAAATAGGATTAGACCCACCAAACTCTGTTTGGATATCTGTTAATCCAACGTTTGTTGAAGGAACCGCCATTCTAGCTTTCCTTTTTGGTTAAACTTTCTACTTGTGCTGAAAGTTTTTTAACTGCCTCAATAAGTAAACAAGTTAATCTGTCATATTTAACAGCTTTGACACCATCGGGTCTTTGTGCAACTGCTTCTGGTAAAACTTTTTCAACTTCTTGAGCAATGACTCCGACATCTTTTTTTCTAACAAAGTAACCATCTTCACCACCTCTTTGATCTATATATTCTTTTTTCCAATCAAATAATACACCATTTAATTTTTTTAAAGACTCTATTGGATTAGGTATATTTGTAATATTTTCTTTAAGTGCAACGTCTGAAGAATAAAAAGCAGTTACATCATTAGTTGCTCTAATTTCTCCTGTAGTTCCAGATGCAGCGGTACCTACTCCAAATGAATCAAATTGTACATCATTACTTGTTCCTAAACTTAAAGAATTTCTTGCAGTAGCTCCAGATTCAGCGACAAAATTAGAACCGTCACCTACTATAAAATTTCCATTTGTAACTGCTAGATTAGATAGATCTTGTAATTGTGCTGTATTTTGAAATACTTCAACAACATTAGTTCCATCCGAATATACTAATGCAGTATTTTTTTCTGCAGTCCCGAAAGTAAAACCTGTTCCAGAAACAGTTTTAAATTGTACTGTAAAAGCTCCCGATGTACCATTTATTAAAGTATAAGTTTTTTCAATTGAATCAGGAATTGTTACAATTTGATTACCTGTAATTGTTCCTGTAAATTTTATAACAGCATTTCTTGCATTAGATAAAGTAGCATCCGTCATAGCAAGAGCAGTTGTTTGAGCTCCTCCTAAAATAGATACTTCTTGATATCCAGCAATTGCTTGTTGAACTAAATTTAAATTTGTATTAGTTTTATCGCCCCATGTCCCAGAGTTTTCCCCTGTGACCATTAACTCTAAACCTAATTCTGAATAACTTGATGGCATATTTTTATTATATCTATATTAAGCTGCTTTATCAACCTCAGTCCACACGTTAGTAACACCAAGATTTATTTGAGACCAAGCTGTAACATTTACAGATCCTGTTGAAATAGTAGCGGATACTCCTGTAGTTTCTGCACTTGCATCATCCGCTTCTGCTTGACCGACAGCAGTTGTTAATTCTTGACCTGTTAAATCTACTAAAGTATTTGCATCTAAAACAGCCGTACCAAGATTGGCTGTCATAGGTAAAGCTGTCAAAGGAACATTTGCATCTCCAGTAATAGATGGAGTATTTTCTTGCATGGTCAATTCTTGACCAGTAACTGAAACATCTGCATTTGCAGATGCAACAACACTACCTTGAGCTATAGA
>Ga0208899_1002988_pt1 | contig 11034 bp, 4 predicted proteins | sample VirMetDEL_Nov_24_FD_184518 | JGI IMG/M metagenome (GOLD analysis project Ga0208899, IMG submission 184518) | Aqueous microbial communities from the Delaware River and Bay under freshwater to marine salinity gradient to study organic matter... | ecosystem: Environmental > Aquatic > Marine >...
GTGAGGAGTTACCGTTTTGTAAACTTCTGCTGGTGATCCTATTGTTTGTGCCATAATTAGTGTTTTTTGTTATGGGGAATGTGGCGTATTATACCACATTGCCCTTTAATTGTCAAGTAAAAAGTTAGAAATCCCACTTTTCCGAAATGCTTTTTCTCTTATCCTTATCTTGTTTAGTTATTGATTTTAAATATTTGTCTGCAGCGTATGAAAAATAATTAGCCCCAGGAACGCCAAGCAACTTAGACGAAGCCGAAATATAATTATCTCTATGAGCATCCTGAAACGCAGAAGTAAAAACCATATTGTTTTGACTCAGGAACCAAGCAGCCGCATCATCGCCCACAAGTTGTGCAGTTTTGCCTTCTACCAATTGACCAACAAGTGGTATGCCTCCGACAAATTGAGATACTCCATAACGTGACGCATCTCGCCAAAACTGCTTGTCCCTTTCCTTGTCTTCATCTCGAAGACCTATTACTTCTTTTAATGAATCTCCTATAAAGTCTGTTCCAGCTAGATATAGAGAAGACAACACGACAGGAAATGCGACAAACATTATAGCTTCTTGCACCTTGCCATCTTTAAGCTGAGTCCCAGAATATCCAAGATTCAACATTCTGTTCATGTCTGCAGTAAATGCAGTAAGCTGCTTTTCCAAACCTCCAGAAGTAAAAAAGAAAGGCAACTGGTCTATTCTTCCAGAGGGAAAATAAACGTTAATAATCCTATCAGCCTCTTTTATCGCTAATTCATGGTTGCCAGTTTTCCCAGCAACTTCTTTGTACTTAGCTGTCCAAGCCATAGTTGTGGAATAGGAATCCAAAGCACCATAGACTGCCCATCCAGCTTCTTTAAATTTTTTAGATACTTTTTTATAGCCAGATAAAACTTGAGAGGTAATCTCTCCAGTTGGAATAATCCTGCTCCGAAGGGATTGCTCAGACAATTCCGCAACTTCAATGCGATTAGTATCTCTTCTAGTCGCCATTAATTTTGACGAATTCACGGCAAATTCGTGCAGCTTATCGTAGTTGCCAAAATCAGATAAAGTGTCAAACCATGCACCAGTTTCAACATCTTTCTTAATTGCTATTAAAGGAGCAAATGTTTTAAGCCAAGATGCTATATTTAATGCGGTTAAACTTGCTGCAGCGTTTTGCCTTAAGTGAGAAGTAAGCTCTATTATTGCACTACTTGGAGAATCAAATGTACCTCTGGCAACTTTGCTTAGATATTTTTTTATCCATTGTGCGGCAACGTCACTAGATTTGTTTAATTCTTTTTGTACAGCCTCGGAATTGAAAACCGATTCGGCTCTTCTTATTGTAGAATAAGTGGCTATTACATGCTCTGTGTTAGCAACGCTTGACAAAACGTCTCCAATAAAATCTAGGTTTCTGTTTCCCCAACCTATCCTTGCCCCTGTCCTAAACTTCTGATTGTTCATCTTAAAACCAGCATATTGAGCGTGGTCGTTAAAGATGTTTGATCCTGCAGAAATGTTGCTTAACCCGGTTATAGGCAAGTACCTTTCTTCCTTGGGCATATCTACTCCAAAGCGTTTTTTATAAATGTTATTTAGCCTTGGGTAAACATCGTCATCAAAATAATCTATTACAAAGTCGACAAGGTCTTTGTACTTTTGTGGAAGCGCTTCTTCAATTAACCTTATTTGCTCGCCCTTCAGCGCTACACCGCCAAAGTTAGTAGCAGAAAGATGCCCACGGCCACGGGCATTTTGGTTGTGCCCATAGACAAACATTGCCTCATGAAGAGACATTGCTCGATTGCCAACAGTCAACAATTGGTTTGTTCCAACAGAAGAAATATCTATTTCCAGCTCTTCTAGCTTTTTTTCTAGCAATCCATTTTTGCCAGAAAACCTTTGCTGCATTAATATGCCTTCGCTAAAAGCCTCAGAAATAGAATCAAACAAAGACTCAATCTTGGACCTTTTTTTGCCAGTAAGCATAACAGACATTGTTTGGTAGGTAGCAAGTTCCGATCCATACTTAGCAATAAAACTACGAATTTGAGCAACCTCCCGAGCGTCAGCCCTTCCTTCCGTTTTCGAAAGTTCTAGCTTTATTGTTTCAGATAAAGCTTTTATTTTTTTATTTTCGTTTAATACGTCTGCTTTTCTTTTTGTAACGCCTTCTTTTTTTATTGCTTTAATGTTTTCCGAAATATCATCTATTGTGTCTTCCGTTAAATCTTCTTTAAGCAACGGGATTTGAGAGCGCTCAACAATGTCATTGTCTTCATCCGTAAGCTCATAATTTTCTTGCTCGTCAATTCTTCTGTTTAAATCTTCTAAATCTAGTCGTGCCCGTTTTATTGCGGCCTCTGAATTATCTGTTAATCCAAGCAAATCTAAATAATTGGTTAAGCCCTCTGTGTACTCGGGTGCCCAAGGAGTTTTCTTTTTCCTCTTCTTTGCTTGCTTTATATCTTTGATTATTTTTGTAAGATCTTTTTCAAGATTGGCTTTTTTAACAGCAACAATTTCTTCTTGAAAACTAGTCTCAAGATTTTCTAGTTTTTTATTTAAAAGATTTTCTAAAGCTTTTAGTTTGGTTTCTCTAGATATATCTGCAACCGTCATTGGCTTTAGCTTATTGCCCTTAGGAAGTTTGGCATTTAACTTTCGGTGAAGTGCTTCAACTCGACGAATAGCTTCTGTTACTGATCTACGTTTTTCGGATTCCTCCCATCTCTTGTTTCTAGCTTGCTGCCTTGCTTCTTCTATAATTTGTTTTCTTTCAGCCAAATGCTCTTTCTTTAAATCGCGAACTGTAGTTCTAAGCTTAAGTCCAAGTGTATTAATTTTTTGAATTAACCTTTCCTCTTTATTTGCCGCTTTTTCTTTTTCGGCAAAAACACGAGCATCAGCTTTAGTTCGTTCAGCTTTTATTGCGTCTTGCCTGCGAATCAATTCTTTTTGAACACGCTTTGCAAGCCTAACATCTCCACGAATTTTTTCTCTAGTTACCGCAAGTTCTTTAGGAGACAATTTTTTTCCTTGACCAGATATATGATTAAGAAGTTTTGAAACAGACGCTTCCTCCCTTTTGGTCAATTCTTTTGGCGGCTTTGCCTTGCCCTCTTCTGGTTGGGCCCTTTCCAACTGAACCTCTATGGCTTCATTTATTTCCTTTAATTCCGACTGTATGTCTTTTTCTATCTTTTTAGCCTTGGCCTCCTCGACGGCAGCAGCCTTGGCTTTATCCCTTTCGTTTGGTCCACGAATGGGCATCTCCCTCGGACCAGCCTCTTGTTGCTTTGCTGGAATAAAAAACTGCGAAGTCTCTAAGTCTTTTCCTATTGGGTTGGACACGGCAACGATATTTTCAATTGGAATAGGTTGGTTTGATCGAAGATAATCATCGGCCCCAATCATGAACAACCCATCCAGCCCGTCCGTGTCAATTGCCAATATAACGGAAGTTTCTCCATCTGGAATATACCAGCGAGAAGATTCTGGATGAAAGGCAAGGTTTATTCCCTCTTCATTTGAGATAGTGTCTCTTAGGTCGGAGTCAATCTTGCCATTGGATTGAATCCTCTCCCAATCTTTTAAGGTCACAGACCTAAATACTTTTGTTCCCTTTTGTAAAATAGCTTTAAACTTTCCACCCAAATCAGGGCTTTTACTTATCTTTTCCCCCTTTTTCCAGAATCTATCGTTTTCGTTTTTCTTTACATTGTCATTTAATTTAATTAAATTAGAAATGTATTTATCTGCCTCTTCTCGGTTTAGTGACTTTGCCCCAGGATTCCTTTTTTCAAACTCCAAAAGCCTTAATTGCTCTCTTAGTTTTTCATATTCGTCATAATAAGTTTTGGAATTATCTTTATCGGAATTTGCCGCCTCCCTCAACCTCTTAATTTCGGATTTTAAAACACTGATTCTTTCATCCAAATCTATTGACGCCCCCTCAAGCTCAACGCCAACAGTCTCATCTACTACGTCAAGATCAACACCAGCTTCTACTTCGACGGCTCTAATCCCTTCAGCCAACAGCAAAAGCTCTTCTTCTTGAATTTCTATTGGCGTTCTGGGTGGAGTAAACTCTTCCGCAATGCCCAAACCCTCTACGGCTTTTTGAGATTCTACTATCTTTGCGACAAGTTCTTCAGCACCAGGACTATCTTCAATAACCTTCTCAAGAACAAGAGCTTCTTCTGGCGTCATCCCATTGGTAAACTCTTCCATGGATGTTGCCTCAACCATTTTCTTAATAAGGCGGGAATCTGGAGGTGTGGCCTCATCCATCATCATTGCTTTCCACGCTGATGATCCATTTAGCAATCTTTGCGAAAGCACTTCAATAGATCCAACGGGCAACTCAATAAGCATTTCCGTAGCAATATCTTTAAAGCTAGGGTCTTCCCCGACAATCAAATCTGCAGCCAAAGCCCCAAGGCCAGCCGCCCCTGGCTGAATGGCAAGGGCATTAAAAGCAGCAGATCCAATTTTTCCAGCAGAAGCAAAAGCCAACGATTCAACTATAGCCTCTGGGGCAGCACGAAGCATTGCGTAGTCAAGTGCTTCTTGAAAAAACTTTTTGTCGTTTAGCTTCTCTGTTACAGCTTGTTGATTTGAAATGTCTACGCCGTTTTGCGAAAGATAACCAAAGAAATTGGCAGAAGTCGATTGAGCCATTGTTGTTAACGCTCCCGCACCAACTCCAGTTGCGATTCCCCCCAAGGCAGATCCACCAACCATTGCAACAAGTGAAGGTGAAGACGCTGTTAGTTCCTCTATGAGCAACTCCCCAAAAGTAGTTGGACTAAACAATTCAGTTAAACTACCCTCTTCGGTGCGGAATCGCTCTAGTCCTTCAGATACTGGAATGGCTAATAGATTAACTTGTTTCCGAACAAAATCTTTTATTTGTTCATCTCTCTGAGCCTCAAGCTTTGCAATTTGTTCTTCATACTTTGGCAAAGAGTATGAATAATTGTCAAACATTTCCTTAGAAGTCATTCGCTTGGGCCAAAGAAAACCAAGCAAAGAAGCCTCTCTTTGCATGTTGTACTTTTCAGCTATTTCTTGCTGCTCTTCTAACTCCCCAGCGTTCCATTTTTCAATAAAAGACTTTTCCCTGTCAGCAAGTGTTCTAAGGCCCTCTATTCTATTTTGAATTAGCAAAGCAGGAATAGAATCTGCATATTGGGCTGCACGAATCCCACCTCTTTTAAAACCATTAGACCACGCCTGCAAGCCCTTTGAGTTTAATTTTGAATAACTTCCTATTGCTTTAAGTTGTTCCTGTTGAAAATCTAAATCAAGGTTGCCTGTTCTTCCTGTTTCCCTAGAAATTACCTCATAAGAAGCACCAGAAAAATCTCCGTCAAGACCAAGCTCGTCGGCAATGATCCCAGACATAATAATTTTTTTTTCAATGTCTGGATCTAAAGTGGTAGCCAAATCAATTGCCTCTGATTCCGCTGCTTTACTTGCGAAAGGATCTACTATTTGACCTATTGGCATATTACAATGGCTTTTTAGCCTGTTCTTGTTTAAAGAATATTAATCGGTTTAATTGCTCTGGAATTGAATCTTTATAATGTTTACTTATTAATCCGTCATCTGGATCATAAAAAACTTCTTGTATTTTCTTGGAAAGATCAGACGTTGTTTTAAGTTCTTCAGACTTTTTAAACTGTGACACAAAAAATTCAGAATTTATTGTTCTGTAAACTTCAAGGATTTGCCTTGGTCTTAGTAAAGATTTTGTCCAATCTTTCTCCTCGGCCACCTTTCCAATTAAATTACTAAGCGACGTTGAAACCGATTTAATCATTTTCCTTTGAAAGTCATCCAAGTAAATAACTTTATTGCTCCAATCAGTCATTTCATATACTGGTTTACCATCTGTTCCTATTGTTTCTTTGTATCCTAAAGCAGCCTCTAGAGTCGAAGCGTCATCGAGAGCGGCTCTAGCTACTAGTAATTCCGCTGCCGCAAACCTGGCATTCATAGAAGTATTTGGATCTAACACAAAGTCCTCAACCCTTTTAATTGTTTCTCCAGAAATAACATCGAACAACCCACGATCACTGTCAACCAAATCAACTAATTCCAAAAACTCGGGATCAGCAATACCACGAGTTCCGTCGCCTAAAGAAAACGACTTACTTAAAAAGTTTTTAATTTCTGGGTCAAAAACTCCAGCCAACGCCGCATCAAGACTTTCAATGTCGCCACTTCCAATCCCTTCCATTCTTGTTGACAAAAGCTTTATTTGGTCGTTAATACGTTGAGCGTTTCGAGTAACCAATTCTCTTTCCCTGTTGTCACGAGCTATTTTAAGGTTGCTTTTAAGGGTTTCGCTATACTTATCAAACGGTAAACTATTATAAAGTTTGTCCAAATCTTCTTTGCTTTGAACAACATCCATTTGGTTAATAAGACCATCTTTAATTATACTCTCATCTCTGCTAACAAGTGATCTCTCTTTCCTTTTTATGGATTGAAGTAAAAGACTTTTAGTTCTTTTTCCATACTCACTTTGCTCATATATAATGTCACTTTCAACTTTTTGTTCAAGTTCTGCAAGATCTTCTAAATTTTCAGAAGACAATATTAAATAATCAAGAGATTCTTTTTCTGTTTTTAAAAGATTGTTATTATCCGCTTCTTCTTTTTGTCTAATTTTATACAAGCCTTTTTCAATTTCATTTTTTTGTTCAACTGGGCTAAATAAACTAGGATCGTAAGAAGCTTTTAGTGCATCCTCGTCTCCCTCTTCAATTGCGTTCATAGCAGCTACTGCTGCAGCCTCTCTGGCTTGTTTATAAGCAGTTGCTGTAGATTGAGCAATAAAAGAAGACCTAGCGTTTTGAATAAAAAGATTATTATTTTGCTGAAGTTTTTCTCTGGCTGAATTGCTAACACCTGGACGCAAGTTAAGATTGACAGTGTTGTCTGCCCATTCGTCTATAATTGACTCGTGCTTGGTTACGTCCGTTTCCTCTGCAAGTCTTCTTTGAAGCTCGGCTTTTCTTTCATTTTGAAAAACAGCAACTTCATTGGCTTCTTTAAGATCAATTAGTTGTTGCTTTTCAATTTGAGCTTTTTCAATAGCGGCTCCAGCCTCGGCTGACGCTGCTGCAATGCTTCTAAAAAATGAGTCTTGGGAGTTGATGTTTACTTGGCCCCCAACAGATGGCTTGGCCCTAACGTCCTGTGGTTTGCTTGTAGGTATCCTCGGCATGGTATTATGTTCCTAAGTCTGGGGCTGGTCCAGTAGATCCACTAGTCGCTCTAGCCCCAAGTCTTTTTGATGTTTTATATGCCCCCATCCCAATTGATGTCAAGCCCCCAACGGTGGAAGCAAGTTGGGCACTACGTCCCTCAAACCTCATAGCGTCAGCACCACGCCGTAGACGAGACGCTTCTGCCCGACCCTGCATCAAGACATTCCCAACTCTTTGGGCGGCCATAGCGGCCTCCTGAGCGGCTAAAACTGCAGGTGTGCCGGTGGTTGTTACGACACCGCCTGCTGCAAATCCAACCTTTTGCTCACCGACAATCATGCGGCTTTTTTGCAACTCAATGAACGCTTGAGTTTCAGCGTCCTGCATTGCCTGCTGTGCGTCTAGTTCTGCAATTTTGGCGTTGTATTCAGCTAACGCTCTTTGCTGGCGGCCCATTGCAATTTGAGCACCGCCTTCTATGCCGCCAAATATAGCTTGTGCGAAGTCTCCCATTATTGTCCTTTAGGTAAGATTTGTGGCGACATATACTGTATTGTCGCAGGAAGTGGTTTAGTTTGTTTGTAAAACAAAGAGAAATATCGGAAGTTACCATGTGGCAATGGCAGAATCTTTTCGCCAGTAAACAACGGAATCGCTGTGTCCATAGAATCTTGCGGAGTCCTAAACTGTATCTCGTAGGAACTTTCTCCGGTTTGACCATCCTCATAGTCATACCTTATACCAATTTCTCCACCTAGGGTTCTAAAAAAACCAACACCTGCATTTACCGCCCTTTTGTTTTTGTTCCTAGACATTCCATCGCCTGCAGGTGCCTGCAACTTCATTGTTTCAATCTCTGATGGGTAAGCTATCCCGTAAATAATTGGATGGGCACTGGAACTAAATTCTCCTTCTACGCTAAACCTGTCGCCGTGAACCTGGTATGGACCAAGCACTAATCCTTTGCCCAAAGCGTAAACATCGCTGCGACCACGAGCAAGCTGCAATGCTTCGCTTGACAGTGCTGGACTAAACGCATTTGTAGTAGTTAGTGTTAAATTATCAAGAATAGAAGCAACACGTTGAATTTGGCCGCCTGCTTTAATATAATCGCCCACAGACAACTGGGTTGTAAATAATGTGGATGTTCCATTAACTGTAGTGCCAGTGGAGCTTATTGTTCCGCTAAGAGCCAAGTAAGACCCTAAATGTTCTGCCCCCGTAACAAGAGTGTAGTCGCTGCCAAGATTAGGGTCAGGGTACGTTGTGTCGCTTTCTGCCCCAGTTACAACCTTGCCAGCATCTAAAAACCATTGGTAATTCCGAGTGTTCTCTGAAGAACGCAGACGCATAATCTGGATCTTGCTGTCTAAAACTCCAGATATGTAGTTCCGATAGATAACCCAAACGTCATCCTCGTCCGATCCGTACACAGATGCAGCACTAAGAAATTGGTCCAGTTCGTTTTCGTTGGGCTTACGCTCAAACCAAGCTTGAACCTCTTCTTGCTTTTCCCAAATTAAGCAGTCGATCTGACCATTGTTGGGTAGCCACAATATCCTATAGGGATCTTGGCTGTAAGCAATTTGAGTGTACGCCCGACCGGTTGCCCCAGTGTTTTTGGCGTTTAACCTTGTCAAATCTTCGGCTGCATAACCCCTGGCTCTCCAGTCGTATGACAACTCGTACACACGTTGTCTTTCAGGACTAACAAAAACCAAGCTACCGCCAACTTGTCTTGGCTGAATGTAAGCACTGCCAATAGAACTTTGCACTTGAATTAAGGGAGCGGAAGTAGCGGACACGGCATTGTCATCGGCTCCACGCAAAGAGTATTCTTCTCCAGAAGTTCCTATTAACAAAGCCTCTTCTCCAGCAATCCACCTAATCTTATTTTGCTCTACGCTAGATAACGTGTAACTTACGCCATCGCTTGCCAGCACGTTGGGTACAGACGTTCCAAAGTTTTTAAAGTTGTCAATCGCAGACCCCCAAATAGTTTGCTTGCGATTGTCCGTTCCGCCAAACCATATGCGCCCCTGATAAAAACAAACAGTAGAAGGCCAACCTTGCACACTGCTAAAAGCCCCTTCGGACCATAACGTAGTAGGATCAACTCCACCGCCTGCTGTAGAGTCAAGAGACTCAACCCAATCAGCTATAACGCTAGTTGGGCTTGTATATTGGGTAATTTTAAAACTCCCCTTAACTTCTATTGCGGGAACAGTTAAAACAGCAGCAGAATGCCCAGATCCTCCGTTTGCTACTTGCCTAATTTCATATTGGGCTTTAGGATTAGACTCGCTGCCGGTAACAGTAAAATCTAAGTTTCCTGGACCATTCCCTTGCAGTTGTTGAATCTTTTCTTCAGTTACCCAATTGTCTACACTTCTGTAAAGATAAAGTTCATCATCAAAACCGCCATTAGTAGTTAATGTCCAGTCCCCAAAAACAGGAATGGTACCACTAACCAATGGACCAGAATGCAAACTTAAAGATGCTTCTGTAGCTTCACGTTTTTCGCGTATTTCCCAGTAGCTGCCAACGTGACCTGGTTCAAATAATGCAGATGATGCAGTGACAGTTATATAAGTGCCAACATACCCATTAAGCGAAAGCGTTGTTGCACTTGTGTTTTGTTCAATTACTGGAGGTAGGGTAAATTCAATTTCCTCTATTCGCCAATCAGTTTCTCCGTAGCGAGACAATGTTAGTGGCTGGTAATTCTCATTCACCAAATAGACTACATCGTTTACCTGTGCCCTCATCGGGTATTCTAAGTAAGATGTAAACTGGCTCATTGGCAACGGGATTTCGTAAATAAATGTGCCCGTTGTTTCTGTCTCTGTCAAAGTGTGCCAATTGCCTACTGTAAAGGTAGCAGCAGATGTTCCACCGCCCAAAGTATTAAATGCGTACACAACTCCACCATTGCTAACCAACTCTCCATATCTATATGTTGTAGTAGCCTGCCAAGCTGGTACGTCACCTATGTCAACAGTAACTTGAGTATTGCTAATGTCGTTTTGAGAACTGTCAAAGAAACGCATGTACGTTCCGTCAGTTTCAATAATGTAGTTTACCGATTGGCTAAACTTAAATGGCAACAATATGCTTCTGCTAGTCTTAGCCTCAGCCGCATACTCAAAGCCCCACATACGTTCAGCAGGACCATACTTAAGTGGGATAAAGCCCGTGCATGTTTTAAGGGCTGAGCCGTAATCCTCAAGATCGGTACGTCCGTCAAGGAGCGGCGACCACAATCCACCATTAAATCGGTTAATTCTGGTCCACAAACTCATGCGTCTTCTCCACCGTAATGGATTGAATCCCAAACAGAGGAAGCATACATGTTGTCAACCGGTCTGCGACGTTGCAGACTGTCTGTAAATTTGGCTTCCTCTACCTTTCTTTCATACAACGAAAACAATCCTTGAGACAAACCTTTATCATCTGTTATTGCCATGCAGCACGAAGCGGCCAAATGCAAAGCTATAGACTCGACCAACAAGGCATCAAATACAGATGTGTCTTCTTCGTCTTTAATGTACGTAATCTTTAAAGGAGCAGCCAAGTCCGTGTGTATGTACTGACCTTTGAGTTCGTACTCTTTGTAGTGCAAGTCGTCGAGGTCGGTGTTGCCAATGTTGACAAGCCTTAACGATTCTTGAGGAACTAAAAATCTTTTGCCCCATGTGTGCTCAGGAGCAGTTGCGTCTGCGGAAAGGCTAACATCTTTTTTAGCGCATCCCCAGGTGTGCGACCTTAGCACTTCTTTTCTGCTAAAGTCATACCGAAAGCTAAGAAGCTCGGCTGTTGGGCTAG
>Ga0208899_1002993_pt1 | contig 11024 bp, 10 predicted proteins | sample VirMetDEL_Nov_24_FD_184518 | JGI IMG/M metagenome (GOLD analysis project Ga0208899, IMG submission 184518) | Aqueous microbial communities from the Delaware River and Bay under freshwater to marine salinity gradient to study organic matter... | ecosystem: Environmental > Aquatic > Marine >...
TTGTACTTTTGATAAATTCATAAACATTTCGTCAAATGAATCACCAAACATTGTGTTGGATTTGTCCCAAAGATCTTTTTGGAATTTATTAAATAAATCTAAACCTGTCATATAAACCTCCTTGTTATTAATTAAGCAAAGTCTAGTGGCCAGCCCAATTGCTGCACCTGCGTTATATATAGGGGGTATCCTAGTATTGTCAAGGGGTGGTTTCGTTAATCTACGAGCTTCTATGAAAGACTTTTTTACAGATTTTTGCTTGGAATTTGGATATGGGCTAAAATTTTCCCTTTGTTAGGACCTTCTTTAATTGTGTATCCCGTAGTACCATTACCATTAATTTCTACTTCTTTTCTACTTTTTAATAATACTTTTTCTTTGGCTTGTTTTTCTTTTTGATTATAATTTTTTGCAACTAAATCTTTTAATCTATCTTTATATACATGATAACCACCACCAACATCCGTTAAATCATTTTCTCTATCTAAAAATTTATAATCTATTTTTGTAATTTCAAAGTCTCGTTGTATTAATCTACAAATTTGTTCTGGATCAAATTCACCACAAGAGTATACATCAAATTGCATTAACGCTGGAGATGGTTCATCCCATACATGCATCACAATATGAGAAGTTTCTATAATAGCCGCTCCTGTAATTCCTCTATTACCAGGCACATCATGATAAATAACATAAGGACCCATTAATACTTTCATATTAATATATTTAATAAAATCTTCTAACCATTTTGTTAAAAATTCTGTGTTCATAGGTGGGCTAATTGCTTCAGCACGAACAATAAGATGTTTATGTACAAGTATTTCTTTCGCCATATATTTTTTCTTTATCTAAAACTTAATAAACCAATGATGGCAATAATTAAAGCAGATAATCCACCAACAACCCACCAAGTAGTAGTATTAAAATTTCTATCTAATTTTTTATGTAGATCAATAATATGAGTTTCAAATTTATCTAATTTACCTTCAACTCTATTAATATCCATTTCAAATTTATCATGACCTTTTTTCAGTCCTTCAATATGACCATAGATGGCAACAATATGTTCGCCTTCAGTTTCTGGATGTTTACCGTTTGCCATTATACTAGTCCTCTTTGTCGTAATCTCATTTGTTGTTCTTCCGGTGATAATAATGCTAATTCTGTCGGTGTCAATCCTTGAGATGTCATAAATTGTTGTCCTCCTATTTGAGGTGTTTGACCTATGACACTAGGATTTGGCATTGGTTGTGGTGGTAAAGGAGGTACTTGAGATAAAGGTTCCCCTTCCACACCAGGTAAAAGTTGTCTATAGAAGTTAAAGTCTATAATTTCATCAAAATTATCGTCTAAAGATAAGCTTCGTAAATCCATAATAATATCTCTTAAAGTGCTAAATGATTCTTTGTATGGGTTAGGTTCACCAATTGTATTTTCTATTTCATCAAACTGTTTTCTGATATTGTCTGAAATTTCATAAGGTGCAAATTTACCTCTTAACAATCTAATATAGTCATTGCTCAATTGTCTATCTACAAATTCTTTTCTAATATCTAAATCATTTGCTCCCAATGTTTCAGCTGCTAATAAGTCTTTTCTCATTTTTTGTTGTACTAAAAATCTTCCTTTATTCGCCTGTATAAATCTATCTACAAGTTGTTCTGGTGTTTTAGGTCCACCTCTTAATAATCCTTCTTCACCTCCAGTAAATAATTTTCGTGCTTCCCTTATTCCTTTTTGATATTCAGCTAATTTAAAACCCATAGATTTAATTGGATCTAGTTTGACTGCACGGAATCCTGCAAATCCTAATAACTCATCTGGTAATTCAAAAAATTCTCCACGCTCAGAAGGTTTATCCGTTGCAGCTTGATAAATTCTTTGTATTTGAGGATATGAAAAAGGTAACATCGCTTCCGCTAAATGATTAATTGAATTAGAAATAACTTGACCTGGTTCAGTTGCTAATTGTGTTTCATTCCAAATTTCTCTTCCATCTCTAGTTCTTCCACCTCTTAATGTTAGATCTACTAAAGCTTGAGTATAAATGGCTTCCGATATAAACGGAGATGCAAGTTCCCCTGCAGCTTCATACATACCTTTTAATAATCCAGGCATTAAAGCTTGTTCGTCTGTAATTCCATTTTGAATATTGTTTAGAACTGTTTGAATGGGTCTTGTTGCAGTGTCGTATGCATTACCATGACTAAAATCAATATATTTTAATTCACCTGTTTCTTCATCTCGTATGGGAAGAATAGTAGAATTTTTTGACCATTCAGGTAAATATCTTTTCATTGCTTCCATTTCTTCATTCGTAACATCATATAAAGCTTGGAATCCACTTTGTACTCCATATGGAGCAACAGCTAATACAGTTGCAAGCCCTGTTAATCTTTTTATACCAATAGATCTTAATGCAGGATCATTAATTTCTTGTATGGCTCTATGTGCAATATTAGTTGTAGTTCTTAATATTTCAGATGGGAATGACATGAAAGTACCAAGAGGTAGACGTCTCAATGCTCTAACCGTATCAGAAACATAAGCATAATTAGGAACTGTATTTCTTACAATATTTGCTGCTTCTTCATCTAAGAAATCTTCTGTAAATTCTCTTCCTGCTTTTGCATATGCATTTTTTAATCTAGATCGTTCTACTGCAAAATTTGCAATTTTAAATAAATCATCTTCCGCGGTATATAAATCTTCTGCGGCTTTCATTCCTTTTTTAAGACCACGTGTACCTAAACCAAAAAGTTTTCTACCCATAGATTCTAAAGGTTTATCTATGTTTAAATTTTCTCCAAATCTAACATCTTTTAATAAATTTTTTATATCTCCTAATTGTACTTGCGAATTAACTACACCTAATCGTAATAGCTTCTGGTACCTCGCTGCTTGCTCCTTGCTTACAGGTCCAACTTGTAATGCACCAAAAGCTTCTTTAAATGCATTAGCCACAACTTTTGGATTTTCAAACATAATACCATTAGCAGCAGAAAAACCTGTTGCAGAAAATAAATTTCTAAAGTGTGTAACCGGTGATAAAATGGTTTTAGCTACTTGTGCAGCTCCTTTAGGTGCCAATATTAAATTTCTATATATCCAAGTTCCTAGCTCCTCTACACCCGATGCTCCTTCTCGTGGTTCGAATAAAAACTTAAATGCCTTTGAACTATCTCCTAATCCTTCTGCAATAGCTTTTGAAGTATATAAACCTTGTAATGGATTCACCACAAATTCATCTTTGAAGAAAGGTGCTAGATAATCATCCAAAGCTACAATTTCTTGATTAGGTAATGCTCTTTCAGCTTTTAAATTTTTAACTTCATCTGCAGTAAAAAAGAAACCTTCTTCTCCAGGCCCTGCTGCTTTTTCTCCTTTTGCAACAGCTGATTTAATTTGATCATCATTTCTAGCTAGATTTTCTAGTAGTTCATTTCTTCTAGCAACTCCCGATAATCTTGCCATACCATTATAAATAGCAAATCTTGGATCTTCTATTTTACCAAATAAATCTCTAAATACTTTACTTCCCTCTCCAATCACTTCTGTTATATTTTTTCCATCTATGTCTCGTTCCACCACTTGTTTAAAAAATTTTTTAGTGGTGATATCATCTGAACCAGGTGTTAAGTTTACATATTTCGTAAATGGTAATTGTTTAGGTGTTTTAGCTTCTACAGCGTTTTTTAATACATTATTCACTAACGTATCTGCTTCCATATCCGTTAATGCATTTTTAACTGGATCAAACCCTGGTGTATTTCTATTTGCAAAACGATGATATCGTTTAAATAATTCTTTTGCATTATTCACCGCTTCATCTGTAGGTTTATAATTTAAAAAAGGTATAGAAGATTTATCTTCAAAAATTTGATAGGTATTACCTAAATATTCTTTGGTTCTTTCACCAAGTAAAGATTTTAATTGCGCTACATCTTTAGGCGCATTAGAACTCATATCAATTAAACTAGTAAATTTATTTCTAGCTAAATCTATGGTTTGAAATAAATTATTAATACCTTCTTGATCTAATCCTTTTTTCTTTAAACTATCAGTTAATGCTTCTTTCGCTGGTCTTGGTATACCTTCATCAAATTTACCAGAAAACATAGTGTCATTAATTTCTTTTAATAATAATTGTTTTTCTTTTCCTGTAGATTTACTAAAAGATGATTTTAATACAGGAAATATTTTATCTACTTCTCTATCTATGCTTTTTACTAATTGCATCGCTTCATTGGTATCTGCCATCATGGCACCTTTTTCAGCCATCTTTGCTTCAAATATTTCTTGTGGTTTAGCACCTCGTGCTCTTAATGCAGAAAATACTTTATTAAAGTGTTGATCTAATTCTGAATTACTAAATTCTATTCTTTTACCTTTTGTTGCTGCAGCTTTAATTCCTTTTCCAATACCATACACAATAGGAGTAGTTAGTAATGCTTCGGATCCAAACTTAACTCTATTTAATAATTTTCTAGCTGCATCTTCTTTTCCACCTTCATCGGTTACTTCTGTAAGTTGTGTAGGGCCAGCTTCAAATGCATCTCCTAAAGATCCAATATCTTCTACATCTGCAACAAAAGCTTCTCCAACTGCGCCACCGGTTACACCCGCTGCGAATCTTGCAGTTTTTGCTTTTTTATTTAATTCACCTGCTGTACCTAAAGCTTTGGAAACATTCGGACTTGCGAGGTTTGCATAGTTACCAATTTTTTTTGCTTTGATGGCTTTATCTGCTAATTTAGTTGCAAGTTTAAATCCATAACCACCCGGCACTGCAACTTGAGCAATAGCTTCTGTTAATTTACCAATAGCTCTTGTTTTTGCCACTTCTTCAAATGGATTTAGTTTATCAAAAAATTTTTCTACATCTGCTGCGGTGTCTGTATCTAAACCTAAATCAATAAGTTCAGCTCCTAAAGATACAATACCTTCTGGAATTTTTATTAACCCGGATGCAATACCTGCTACACCAGCAACAATAGCATTGGTTTCACTGCCTTGTTCTTCATCAATAAGCTTAAATGACTCAAACTCATCATACTTTGTAGTCATTTAACCTCCTAACCTAAATTTAAAAATGGATTGCCTTGTCTTGATTTAAAAAATTCTTCACCCATTTGTGGTTCATTAAGAACTATTTTATTGGTTGTAACTTTAGGTACTGTAGAACTTTGTCCTTCATTTTTTGAAGTTAAAGGATTTTGTATTTGTATTGCTTTACCATTTTCAATTTGTAAATACACATCATATTTAGGATCAAAATAAATACCATCAGGTTTATTTCTAGCTTTTTTACTATAATCAATTTTTCCACCTTTGGATCTAGTACCATCAATATATCCTTGAACAGGTTTACCTGTTTTACTTTCAATAACTTCTTTTTTCTGTTGAAAATCGTAATATTTTTTTGCTTCAGGTTTTTCTAATAAAAATTGTTTTTGAATAATTTCAATATCACTTTGTTTTTGAGATTCTTTAAATCGTTCACCTACACCATAAGTAGATTCTCTAATAATATTTCCTGCTTCTTGATTTACTCTTTTTTTATACTCTTCATTAGATTCACCAGATTTTTGCGGACCTACAAGTATTTTAGCTTTTTTCTGAGCATCCAATAATTTTTGTTGATTTTTAAGTGTTTGTATTCGTTCTGCACCTAATTGTTCAATAGCAGTTTTAGCTGTTAACATTTTAGCTGGATCTTGTTTTAATGCAGCCATTTCTTTTAATGCTACATCTGTGGGCGCTTGAAATGCTGATGCTAAATCTCTTAAAACATTCCCTGTTGCACCTTTACCAGATACTGCAGCAAGACCACCTCTAATTAATAAATTAGCAAGTACATCACTTTTTTCTTGTTGTATATCTCTACCATATCCAGCTTTTGCAAGTCCATATACTTTTTGTAAATATGGATCATCTTTTATCATTTCATCTAATGTTTTTACTGGACCTGCTTCTTGATATTTTTGTCTTGGTTCAGCTAAAGACATAACACCATCCATTACTTGTCCACCTTTTCTAAACATAGGTCTTCTTAGTAATTTACTCATGGTTATCTTCCACCAAATGCTTGAGTACCTTGTCCTACCAATTTATAGATTCCAGCTAATGTTGAAGCTGTTCCTAATGCAGTTGTTAATGGAGACGGAGAAGGTGTAATTGTTTGTTGTGTTTGTGCTGGGTATCCTGAAATTAATCCCATCACACCTTGACCTAAAGCTTGTGAAGCTTGATAAGGTTGATACGCTTGTTGATATGCAAGTTGTCTTTGTGCTTCTAATTGAGCTTGTGATCTAGCTTCTTGTTGTGCACCTAAACCTGTTAATGCAGAAATTTGTTGACCAACTAATGCAGGAGCTGTTTGTGCTAATCCTGCTTGGAATTGTCCTAAACCTAATTGTTGACCTGCTAATCCTGCTTGTGCTCCAGCTACTCCCATTCTTTGAGCTTGAGCTTGTTGCGCTAATTGTTGCGCTTGACCAAAACCTTGTTGTAATAATTGTGCTTGTAGAGCTGCTCGATTCCTGTCGCTCGCTGATTGATATTCGGCTCTAGCTACTCCTTCTCTTCCACCACCAAAAGCGCCAGCAGCTATTGCTGCTGCGGGAATTCCTTGAGCTCCTTTTTGTGCTTGAATATCATATTCTTGTAATGCAGTAGAAATTACATCTTGTTGATAGGGAGACATATAAGCTTGATAAGCTGTAGGGCTTATCATTCCTCTAGCTGCAGCAATATCTCCAGCTGCAGTTCCTAACTGTTGTTGAGCAGCTCCTGCTAATTGACCTGCTTTTTGTAAATAAGGAGCATAAGATCCTAACCCACCTGCTAATTGTTCAGCTTGTTTTGTAAATGCTCCAGGTCCTGCTACAAATTTAGGTCCATATAATTTTGTTAAATCTATTTTTTTAAGACCACCAACGGCTTTGGTTAAGTCACTTGCATAAGTTTTACCTAATGCTTCAATATATTCTGCTGGTAATACTCGTGTTTCTTGCACTTCAGCCATTATACGATTCCTCCATTTTCTAATGTCTTCATTGTGTTATATAATCTTTGTGCACCTTTTTCAACATCTCCATCACCTGCATTTCTTACAGCGTCGGCTGTAAATACAAATTCGTTTTTAGATAACATTGCTGGTACATCATCTGCTTTTTCTTTAATTCCCACTGGCACAAAACCACCTTCTTGTCTATAATCTAATTCCATAACACCTTGTGGATTTTGTCTAGGTTCACCCATAGGTCCACCATAAGCAGCATTCTCTCTTATAAACGCTTCAATTTCCTCTACTGATTTACCTGGATTTACATTACCATAATATTCTCTTAAATATTGTTTCATAGGAGATGCCGTTTCAATTTGTTTAGCTATTGCAGGGTTTTTTAAAATAGTACTAACTAAACTTCCCATACCATAGTTTTGTCTACCTATGATACCTCCTTCTGCAGCATATTCTCTAGTCTGTTCATTTGCATATTGTTCTGCTTCAGATTCAGTAGCTTCTGGATTTATGTTTTTATAATATTGTGCAAGATATCCTCTAACAGCTGCTGGATTTCTTTTCATTCCAGTTTCTATTTGTTGTGGAGTTAACATAGTTGTTGCAGCTCCTCCTAAAAATCCTAAACCTGTTGCTAATAAAGTTCCTTTACCAGGAATTAAACTAGATAATCCTCCCGCACCACTAAGCGCATTTGCAGCTCCACTAAATAATCCACCACCATATAACCCTGTTCCAGCTTCAACAGTTCCTAATAAACCTGTTTTCAAAGCTGAGAAAGGACTTGCAAGGGATGTTCCTAATTGACCAAAACTAAATCCTGGTCCTCCCATTAATGCACCACCACCTAAATAATATCCACCAGCAGCAAGTAATGCTGCTTTACCAATATCTGATTTTGCAATATTTGTTACAGCTTTTGTTGCACCTTTAACAACTTTACCTACAGACTTAACAAGACTACCTAAACCATATTCTCCTCTAGGCACCATCATTTCATCCATTGATAATTGAGTAATTCCACCACCAGCCATATCGGGTCTTATTGGCATAGAAGGGTTTTGCATTTCTTCTCTCATTTGTTCTGGTTCTAAAATTTGTAATCTTCTGTCATAGTATTCTGGAATGTCTTGAGATTCTCTTTGCATTTCCATTTGTTGTATGCTCATTTCAGATAGTTGTTGACTAATTAATCTTTTAGCTTCTTCAGGAGAAACACCTGCTTCTAACATGGAAGCAAAAGCTTCTTTAACACCTTCTGGCATTAAAGCAAAAGCTTGTTCTTCTGTTAATTCATTTTGAGCTGCACCTTGTTGCATTTCTAATAATTGCGCAATACCTGTGCCATTTGCGTATAATTGTCTATTCATCTGTGATCTTGATATCATAATCCTTTAAAATTGTTAACAATAAGGCAGGCGCAATAGTCCTGAAATAGTATACTTTACTTGGTTTTTATATCTTCGTCAACGTTTTTGATAGACTCTAAATCATCTTTTAAACGTCCAGTATACTTATATTCACCCACATGACTAATAAAATCATCACTAATTAATATGTGACATTTACCACCTAATTTACTCCATCTTATACAGAAACCAAAATCTTCTCCGTAATACCTTTTAGTTTCTTGGTCATGATAAGTATCAAAAAAATTATAAAAATAAGGTTTATCATTGGCTATACCATTGACAATAGTAGGTTGACTAATCTTTAAATGAGGTAATTTCTCCATCATGGTTTCAAATACAGATCGTTTAATTAACATACATCCAGTAGGAGCATGAGTAACTTCTGCAACTTCATCATATACTTCAAAAGAATGTCTGTTTTCTATTTTGATAGGCCAAGTAAAACCAAATCTACAATATTCTTTTGGATCTTTAATATTTCTATGTTCTATTTTCTTTTGTATTTTTTCCCAATTAATATCCTTTAAAGGATAAGGATAGGCAATAATATCTTTATCTGCTTTTATCATTTTCATGATAGTGCTAAATTCAAAATCAATATCAGAATCAATAAACAATAAAAAATCATATTTAACTTTTTCTTCAAAAAAAGCATTGACACATAAATTTCTCCCTTGTGTAACTAACGAAGATTTTAACATGGTAAAACTAACCAAGATATTATTCATTAAACATTGTTGTTGAAATTTTAATACTGCTTGTGTGTAATGCATAGATACATCACTATGACATGGAGTACAAACCATGATGGTATATTTAGGTTGATGACCTATATTGATTTCTGTTACTTTATTTTCTTTAATGGTTTGATAAGTATCTTCATTGAACCATATGGGTTTATTGTTTTGCATCTATTGCTCCTTGTAAAAATACGGTCCAAGAACTTGCTTGCTTGTTCCAGTTATAATAACGATTAGTATATTCTGATTGAAATCGTAAATGATCTTGTATAGAGGAATGATCTAAATGTTCCGCTGCTGCATGAATACCATACGCAAATCGTTTAGCTAAATTTTTATAATCATTGGAATAAGGAATATACATTGGAAATTCTGCACCTGTTTCAAATAAAGCTCCATAATCGGTGGTAATACAATAGAGTCCAGCAGCCATAGATTCTAGCAGCGAGATGCACGATGTTTCTTCCCAGATACTAGGATACACATACATTTTATAATCTTGTAAATGTTCTAAGATATATTCATTCGATTTATATCCAATGTAATTTACATTGGGTAATTGTTTTGCTTGATCATATAATTCTTGATAATGTTTATCATTAGCTTGCGCAAAATCTTTTCCATACACTTCACAAGAAGAATAGACATCTAAAGTTATCAAAGGATTTTTAACTAGTTGCATTGCAGCTAGTAAAACATTTAAACCTCTCCACGGAGTATTTTGATGAATAATTTTAATAGGCTCCCCTTTTATATAAGGTTGGGTAGGTTGTATTTTTACAATTCCATTTTTAATTACCGCGCATTGTTCTGTCGGTAATCCATACATCATTCTAAATTTTTCATAATTCCAATGTGAATTAAAAACATACCAATCATATTTTTTATGATTCGATTTGTCTTTAAACCAAGGTGCTAGATTAGGTTGATCATACGAATTCTTTTGCCAAAGAATATTGACTTTCGTAGGATGTAAGGGAATTTTTTCTGGAACGGAAGTTGTTATTTGTACTTGATCTAATAATTTTGCATCTACATGTTTGTGCAAAAAACCAAGTTGTAATTCTGTGCCGCCTTTAGGATGTTGGTTTGTCATTATTTTGATTCATAACTTTCTGTAAAACATTAAGACCTTTCGGTGAAACTTGTACTTGAACATCTTGCGCAATATCGGCTGCTGTTGTCGGAGTATTAGGATTCGCAATATCCGCGTCTCTTTCCATTTCGTCTTGATATATTTTATTAGTTTTCGTATTTCTAATAATCACTGTAGTTGTACAATGAATTTTTAATAAGTCATCGTGTGCCATTATCCGTTTTGATCCTCTCTACTTATTTCTAATATTGATAATGTTGCACTTATACCAGAAGTATCAGAAGTTTCAAGTGCTATAGAATCACTTTCTTCTAGTATCAAGGGTCCTTTTGCAACATTACATATAGTTGGCCCTGATATTGCTGCATATACAACAACATAACTTGTTGTAGCAGAGTTATCGGTGATATGAACTTTAAACGTTTTTGATCCACTAGAATTGGTAACTTGTACATTTTGTATAATTGCATTGGCATTACTTGGGCAAGTATACGTCGTTACTGCTGTAGTAACCGTTGGATCATAGAATGCGTTTTTATAAAAATTAGCCATTTGTAGTATCATACCATTTTATTGAACCCACAACATCATCACCATTTGATGCACCTTTAGCACATAAAGTTAGTGTGTCAGATGCACCTGCTATTGTTTGTCCAAGTTGATATTCAAAATTAAAACCATCTCCAAAGTTTTCAATAGAAACCCCTTTACCAGATAAATAAGTTCTATTTATAATAGTCCCACCTGTAATA
>Ga0208899_1002996_pt1 | contig 11018 bp, 6 predicted proteins | sample VirMetDEL_Nov_24_FD_184518 | JGI IMG/M metagenome (GOLD analysis project Ga0208899, IMG submission 184518) | Aqueous microbial communities from the Delaware River and Bay under freshwater to marine salinity gradient to study organic matter... | ecosystem: Environmental > Aquatic > Marine >...
GCTTCTATTGGTGGACATTAGTAGTCTTGATCCCGAAGATGAACTTTTATTTTCTCAAGAAAATGCCGAAACTCTCATGAAGAATGCAGCAGATTTCGACACTTGGGTTACAGAAGTAACAGGTGATCTAGAAAATTTTACCAGAGCCAAGTAAGACAAATACTTGGTCTCTTAGACAAACAATATAAAGACGGACAAATAGAACTTGAAGTTTACTTAGATATATGTGAACAAACAGGTAAAACTCCCGATTTTAACGAAATGCCACCGGTTCTGGAGGACTATCCTCTTGAAGTTCAGGTGGCTTTTTTATTGCACGACCTTTTACCTGATCGTTGGGATGGTATGAGCGGTTCTTATATGGGAAAAGACTTTTCTTCTATAGGAACACTACTTGATATTTGGAAAGTAAAAGATAGAAAAACTTGTCTGTACTTTATAAAACATATAGAAGCAAGAAATACAAATAAAATAAATAAAGCACAAGAAAGAAAAAGAAAAGCTTCAGAAAATAAAGCTAAAGCTGGTGCAAAACCAGGAATCAACGTACAAGGCTAATGGCAAAAAATGATATAAAAATTAAGATCAATGTAGACGGTAAAGACATTGAACTTACAAAAAAGCAGGCAGATAAACTAGGTAAAAGTCTAGATAAAACAGGTACTTCTGCGCATTCTGCAGACAGACGATTAAAAGGTGCTGCTCAGGCATCTTCAAACACAACCAAAAACTTTTCAAAGATGGCTCAGGGCATTACAGGAGGACTTGTGCCTGCATATGCTACCTTGGCTGCTAACGTATTTGCCATTGGAGCAGCTTTTAGATTTTTACAAGATGCTGCAAATTATAGAATACTTGTACAAGGTCAAATGGAGTATGCAACAGTAACTGGAGACTCCTTAAAAACTCTCACAAGACAATTACGTGATGCAACAGGTGGACAGTTGGCTTTTGCTGAAGCTGCTCAATCAGCTGCTATTGGTAGAGCTGCTGGATTAAGTGGAGCACAATTAAACGAACTAGGAAAAATAGCAAAAAATGCTTCTATTGCATTGGGCAGAGATTTAACCGATTCTTTTAATCGATTAGTACGAGGTGTTACAAAAGCTGAGCCAGAATTACTAGACGAATTAGGTATTATTTTACGATTAGAGACAGCAACAAGCAAATATGCGCGAGAAATCGGCAAAACTGCAAATCAATTGAACATCTTCGAAAAAACACAAGCTGTAGCAAACGAAGTATTAGGACAGGGTCAAGATAAATTTGCAGAATTTAATACAGAACTCAATGAATTCAATAAACTTGCAGTAGCTTTTGATGATTTAATTAATACTATTAAAGGAAGTCTAACAGGAGTTGCAGAGTTTATTGCAAAAGGACTAGCAGGAAATGTGGTAGCTCTTGGAGGAGCTTTTGCACTATTAGGTTCTGGAATTATGAACGCTATTACTCCACAAATGCCAGATATGGACTTAGCAAAGGGTGCACAAGGCGCTAGAAAAAACCTGAATAAAATATTAAATAAAGAAGGAAGATCAAAATTTGGTAATTTAGACACTAAAGCACAAACAAATCAATTAGAAAGATCTTTAAAAGCAAACTCAACAAAGTTTTCAAAATATGAAAGAGGTAGACGAATGGAGTCTCTCAAATCTCTTAATATAATTAAAGCGCATAATGCACAATTAGAAGCAGATAGTGCAATGGGTTTTAAAAGAATGGGACTAAGATGGAAGGCTGAAATGAAACTTATGCAGGCAGAAGCCGGTAAAGCATTTGGTTTTATTAAATTTGCAGGTGTAATGGCAATGAGAGCAATTACATTAATGGGATGGCTGGGACTAATTGTTTCTGTAGTAGGAGTATTAGCACAATTTATTAAAACAATAGAAGATCCTGCAGTCGCAAAATTTAGAGAAGAACAAGAAAGAACAGCAGATGCTTTTAGACAGACCGCGGCTGAAATCGAAAATGTAACAAATAAGTTAGTAATAGCTGATGATGCTTTTACAAATTTAGTTAAAAGAGCCAGACTTATGGAAACTTTAGACTTAGGAACAACTTTTAATGTAGAGAATCTTGGCAAAGAAACAACAGGAGGTTTAACAACTGGACAAACTATTAAAAGAACCTTTAGTAATTTATTTAAGATAGCAACATTTAGAAAAGACCAAGCAGTAAAGTTTGATACAGGGGGAAGAGATAATTTAACTGGTGAAGATAATGCAGTTATAGACGGAGCAATCGCTAAACTAGAATCAGGTATAGGAGTTGTAGGAAAAGATACAACTCAAGGGCAGGCACTACAAGGCATTATTGAAAAAATACAAACTGCACAAAGTCAAGGAAATCTAGAAGGTATTAGACAAATATTTAAAGAAATGCAAGATCCTGAAAATGTCTTAATGAAAGAAATCCAAACTTTAGTAGATTTTTCAAAAGCACCCCAACTTATAAAAAATGCAGGAGATGAGTTTGGCAAAGGAATGACATCACTTGTATCTAAAAGTACTCCGTTAACAGGAGCAACAACAGCTCTTAGAACTATGAAAGAAACATTCGAAAAAATGAAAGATGTTAGTGATAAGTTTCCGGAGTTAATTAAAGGCGACCAAATTAAAGAGGGCACGGATGCAGCAACTATAAGGCAAATGCTCGGAACAGAAGCATATAATGCATTGCTAGAAAAAACTTCCGAGATTAAAAATGAGGAAGCTCGAGCAGAAGCACAAAGAAGAGCATTAGTAACGGCTTTTCAAGAAAAACAAATAGAATTTCAAGAATTGGAACTACGAATGTTGAACTCGAAAAGAGACTCACAAACAGAACTTATGGGACTTCTTCATGGTCAATCAAAACTTGCTGCAGGACAAATTAAAAAAGAACAACAAGTTAAAGACCTAAAAGAAGAAATCGCAATTATAGAAGAAACAAGAAGATTAAGAGCAGGAACTGACCAAGAACTCGATGCAACACAAGCAGCAGTAGAAGAATCAAATCTAAAAAATCTTCAATCAAAACTAAAAGTAGCAAAAACATCCGCAAATCTTTTAGCCCAAGTTGAAATGCAATTTAGAGATTCTTTTGAACAAGGAATGGCAACAGCAATACAAGGATTGATTGAAGGCACAACAAATTTAAAGGATGCTTTCTTAAATATGACAAAATCAATACTATCAGCAATGGCTCAAGTACTTGCTCAACAGGCAGCAATCGCAATTATGGGCAAGATACCTTTCTTTCCAGGTGGAGGGCTTGGAGGTAGAGATGGTGGAATAATGAAAGCTCCTGGCTATCGTTCATTTGGAACAGGTGGAGTATCAGACGGACCAGATTCAGGCTATCCCGCAATACTTCACGGAACAGAGGCAGTCGTACCTCTTCCAAACGGAAGAAGTATACCAGTAGAAATGTCTGGAGGAACAGGCGTAAATAATATCAGCGTAAATGTAAATATGACAACAGGAGAAACTAGTTCCGAAGGAGCTGGAAAAGAAGCGTACGCACTAGGAAGAGCAATCTCAACTGCAGTACAAACAGAAATTGCAAAACAACAACGACCAGGCGGCTCATTAAGCCCTTATTAATAAATTATGGCATTTGGAATATATAGATCAGACAATGGAAATATAACAGGATTTTCTGCGCCTGTACAACCCGATAAAGGATTTGCACGATCAAATGCTCCAAGAGTATTGCTTGCAAACTTTGGGGATGGTTACGAGCAACGACTAGCGGATGGAATTAACATATTAGACCAAACTATGACTTTGTCTTTTACTACACGACCAAAAGCAGAGATTGATAATCTTGTAGCATTTTTTGAAAGTTTAAAAGGTGTAGATACCTTTAAATTTAATTTAGAAGATAGTAACGAAAGTTCTGATACAGAAACAATTATCTGTATATGTTCACAATGGAGTCAAACTTGGGCATATGACAATTTTTATAGCTTAAGTGCAACCATTAGAAGAGTCTACGAATCATGACACTAGTAAGTGATTTCCAAAAACAATCGCCAGGTTCCGAACTTGTTGAACTTTTTGAAATAGAAAAACCAGATGGAACTTTTGCATATTTTACACGAGGAGAGGACTCTGATGGTTCCTCTTTACAACTATATGACTATAATTCGCCTAGCACACTAAGAACATATGCTCCTTGTCCTATTACAATGGATGGTTTTGATATTAAAGCTACAGGAGCAATCGCAAGACCTGTTTTTAATGTAGCAATTGTTGATAACACATTTTCTACAGCGATAGGAACAACAAATTATGACGCCTTATTAGGTAAAAAAGTTATAAGAAGATTAACACTAAAAAGGTATTTGCAAGGAGAAGCTTCTGACCCAGGCTCGGGAAATACTCCAGTAGAATTTACACGACAAGTTTGGACAATATCAAAAATAAATGCAAGAGACGCACTAACCCTTTCATACGAATTAACTGCTCCTTTTGATTTACAAGGTATAAAGATTCCAGCAAGAGAAATTATATCTAATGCATGTCCTTGGGAATATACTGGAGCAAGCCCAGACTTAGCCGAATCTGAAAAATGTGGTGGATGTAGTTGGCATCGAGAAAGTAAGTTTACACGTCAGAATTACTCTACCTCTGGATCGGCAGTAAATGGTGTACAACATACAGTATACGTTACATTAGATGACGAGTATATAGTTCCTGCAAGTGGAAGTTTTACAAACTATACAGCAGCTGGAGGAAGTACAAGTTTTGCAGTAAGTGATTATATAAGCACATCAGGAACAGCAGTCAAAGTAAATACTGATGGCTCTTTTACAAGTGCAAGTATAACAGAATATTGGATAGTAAATGTAGCAGGAACAAAAACATCACTTGGTACTCCTTCTGATTCAAATGCAAAATTTGATAGAGTGAGAGTGCATCAAGGAGCATATTCAAATAGTACAACTTATAATGCTTACACAGACGATAAATTAAATGATATTGTTACTTATACAAGTGGTGGAAAAACTTATGTTTGGAAAACAAAAGTCACTCATTCGGGAAATGCACCAGGATTTAATAATTTTTGGAGAAGAGCAGATGAGTGTGGAAAATCATTAACTTCTTGTGGAAAACGATTTGGTTTTTCACCTGTAGATATTACTTCAACAACTTCAAGAGCAAAAGCAGAAATAAATACTACAGTAACATTACCGTTTGGAGCTTTTCCAGGCTCAAAGAATTTTCAGTGAAATTTCTCGATGAAATATTTGCTCAGGCAGCTGCCGAGGCACCTCGTGAAATGTGTGGACTTATTGTTGAGCAAAATAACGAAGAAAAATATATTCCTTGTGAGAATATATCCACAGAAGAAAATCAATTTGAAATTGACGCAAAAGTTTTAGGCAAGTATCAGTTAATTTCTAAAATAAAATATATAGTCCATAGTCACTATATGCAAGATTGTCATCCAAGCAAGCTTGATAAAGACTCGGCAAAAGCATTACAGATACCATATTTAATTGTATCATACCCAGATAAAGGAGTAGAAATATATGACCCACGTTAAGCTAATGGGAGAACTCGGAGAAAAGTTTGGAACGGACTGGCATATGGCTACGTCTAACTTTCGTGATATATTTAAACTTATTGATTGTCAAACAGAAGGATTCAAACAATATATAGTAGAGAGCGCAGAAAAAGGGATTGATTTTGATATACTTAATGGAGAAGAATTCTTAGAAGATGGTTACTCTGTTATGTTAGAAAAACCAAAAGACATTGTAGTAATAACTCCAAAAGCAGCAGGAGCAGGTTTTAGTGATGTATTTAAAATAATTGTAGGAGCAATATTAATTATATATGGACCTGGCTGGATAGACGCATTAACAGCAGAAGCACAAGTGGCAGCAGGGGTTGCAAATACAACTGGAGTTACTACACAAGCATCCCAAATGGCTATAGCAACGTATGGACAAGTAGCAGCTTGGGGAATATCAACACTTGGTGTGGGGCTCGCAATGTCGGGTGTTGTCGGATATATGACACCGGAAAGTCCTTCAGAAGCAGGAGATAGTTATCTCTTTGACGGACCTCAGAATAATACAAAACAAGGAATACCAGTGCCTTTACTATATGGGGAACTCATAGTAGGCGGAGCACTTACAAATATTGGCTTTATAGACTATAAAATAAGTTATCAACAGACAGGATATACAATTATTTCTCCAGATTCAAGTTCACCTAATGGTTCATACGGAGATTCAGGACAGAGTGCAGGTGGACACAATAGAGCAGGTGGGGGCGGAAATGGAGCGTCAGGACAAAGTAAATGAAGAATATAGGTAGATTTTATAATTTAACAAATGGTGGGCAGGCTCAGGGAGCCGGGTCAAGTTCATCTATAGTAAATAGTCCAAACGAGTATCAAACAGCAGTTGTTTATGATCTTATATCAGAGGGTCCAATTCAAGGACTTGTAAATGGCACTGACTCTATTTATCTTGACCAAACTGCAGCAACCATTGGGTCCGCAGGAGTTAAACATAATATTGCAGAAAGTTTAAATGCTTCTTTTACAGCCAGCACACTAACTATTGTAGATAATGTAGGAACTATGTTTAGTGGATTATCAGTAAATGATGGGGACAGATATATAAATATAGCGGGAGCAAAGAAAGCTATTTCAAGTGGACTAAGTATGACTGCAGGAAGTAATGTTGTAACTGCAAGTTCAAGTTTCTTTAATTCAAATGATGTTTACATACCGGGAACTGTTGATGGAATGAAACAATTCGTAACAGTAAGCGGAGCAGGAGTAAATGGCGGAGTTCTTCGATCAGAAATAATTGCTTTTACTTCAGCAACTTCTGTGCAACTAGCTTTACCTGCTTCAACCACAGTATCAAATGTAGACGGAACAGTGGATAAAGTAGGAAAAATAGATTCAATTACAAATTCAACAACAGCAGTCATATCAAATATATCAGCACAAGGAACAGATGTAAGGGATGTTTCAAATGTTACTGCGTTTACAACTACTCCAAAAAGAAATATTTCAGATACTCCTATTTATAATCATGGAGCATTTCAATATGCTTTTATGAATGGATATAGAGATCAACCTGTTCTTCAAAATTTTCCAGGTATTGGAAGCGCTTCAATTGTACATTCTGCAAATACAGAAATAAATCAAACAGATCTATCTTCTATAACAGGAAGTCAAAGTAATATAACAAGTGGGGGATATCATTCAACAACTGGAAATGCAACTGCATCTCCTACTACAATCTCTGCTAGTACAATGGGTATTAATAATCAGCCCGAAATAGACAAACTTAAATTAACTTTTAAATTTCCTATGATGCTTGCAAGTAAAAAAAGCTCTGGACATGAAGCTCCTGCACATGTTGAGTTACGAATATTTTTAGGATTTAAACGAGCAGGAGATTCTTCTTTTACGGAAGTACAGATATTTGGTCCAACAGATGCACAAATTACTGCAAGACCTACAGGCAGAAAAACTTCAAATTTTAGAGGTCGTTTAGGAATGAATACTGGCTTTGTTGAAGCAGAAACAAAAGCACCTTTCATTGAAACTTTTACAATTAACATGGAAGAATTTCAACCTTTCTCCGACTTTCAAGTAAAAATAGAAAGAGTAAATCCTACAAATGCACGACATGGAGATTACGATCATAATAATCCTTGTACTTTACAAACAATTGAAGCAATAATAGACGATAAACTTTCATATCCATTATCTGCTTATGGTGCTCTTATTTTTGATGCACAGTCTTTTGGAAAATTGCCTGTTCGTGGTTATCATGTACGAGGACGCTTAATACAAGTTCCTACAAATTACTTTCCTCGAACAGAAGGAAATAGAAGTGTTGCAGGATATGATAGAAACGTAACTACTGGTGCAGATGAAAATTCATACCAACAATGGGATGGAAATTTTCGTGGGGATAAAGCAACATTTAATGCGGCACACGTAAATCATCAACCTGTTTATACAGATAATCCAGCATGGGTATTTTATGACTTAGTAACAAATGATAGATATGGAGTTGGAAAATATTTTGATGCTTCACAGATTGATAAATACGAATTATATAGAATTGCAAGATATTGTGACGAGCTTGTAAGTGATGGACAGGGAGGAACAGAACCTCGTTTTACTTGCAATTTGTATTTAGCAGAAGCAGCAGAAGCCTTAAAAATACTAAAAGATGTCACAAGCATATTCCGAGGAATGATGTTTTGGTTAAATGGTGAAATACAATTTTCTCAAAATAGATTTCAAAGTCCTGTTTATACTTTTTCAAAATCAAATGTAATTGCAGGAAAATTTGCATATACATCTACAAAATCTCAATATAGAAGTAATCAAGTACGAGTAACTTGGAATGACCCAGACTCTATGTATAAAAAAGCAGTAGAGATTGTAGAAGATACAAATAATATACTCGAAACTGGAAAAATAGTTTCTAAAGATGTTGTGGCTTTTGGTTGTACTTCTCGAGGTCAAGCTCATAGATTTGGTAAATGGACTTTACTTACAGAAATTATGGAAACTGAAGGAATTAGTTTCGAAACTAGTTTTAATGGCGGATTTTTAAAACCTGGTGATGTAGTAAATGTACAAGATGCAGATAGAGATCATATACGATTCAGTGGAAGAACTTCTTCTAGTAATACTACTACTACAATTAATGTAGATAGTGCTATAAATCTATCAAGCGGTAATACTTTTGAACTTTCAATTGTATATCCAAGTGGTGGTGCTTTTCTTGGACAAGAAAGTGCAACAATTAATAGTATTTCATATACAAGAGGAGACTACATCCCGCAAGCAACAGTTGGGGGCACTCTAGTAACTATTGATACAAGTGCAGAAGCTTCAAATGCAGTAGACGATAGCGGAAATGTTTTAGTATTAAATTGGAATCCAAATAGTAGAGTTGAAACAAAAACAATTTCAAGTACAGGAAGTTCTGTAACTGCAATACAAGTATCAAGCGCCTTTAGTAGTGCACCTGCACAAGACATGCCTTGGGCAATTAAAGAAATAAAGTCAGATGGTTCTCTTGATGATGGTTCTGCAAAACAATATGTAATTACTGGAGTTAATGAATCTTCAAAAGGAAGATATGAAATAACAGGAATAAAATATGAAGCAAGTAAATTTGATTTAGTTGATAGAGGCTATAAATTACAACAAGAACAACCAATTAGAAAACTTCCTTCTTATACAGATGAAGTACCCGTTCCAAAATCCGTAACTTTATCACTAAAACAAGATTTAAATCCAAGTGTAGAAGATGATACCTCTGTAACAGGAGTTGCAAAAATTATAAGACTGCAATGGCAGCACCCTACAAGCATAAGAACAGATTCATCAGGAAATGCTGTAAATTCTATTTATGAACATTTAAACTATTATGAAATAGAACATAATGCAAGTGGCAGACCTGTCTATGAAAAAATATTTGCAACAAAAGATACAAGTTTTATAGATGTTCCTATTTCTTCTTATGGAGTCTTTACTTTTAGAATTAGAACAATAAATACAGAGCAAATGAAGTCAGCAACTGTTCAAAAATCTATTGAAGTAGGTAATCAAGAAGGACTACCAACACCAACACAGATTGGAAGATTATTTACAGGAGGAGCATTAAATCAAGCACTAAGTATAGACGAAAGTACTGGAGTAGCTTCAATTGGATCATCTACTTATACATTCTTGTCTCGAAACGAACAAGAATTTTTATTTTCTAGTACAGGTACCGGAAATACTGAACAAGCTTTTTCAGGAATGGGATCGAGTGCAACAGCTTATTTACTATTTGATGCAGATGCAACTTCAGATCATTTAAAAGCAGTAGAGTTAAAAATTGATACAACAGCACAAGATGCCGATGGAAATCTTTTTAATTTTGAATATTTTGCAGAAGTTGGAGCAGCAAATGCAGGAATATCAAGTGCTACAGGAACCGTTACTATAGATAACGAAGAAGGAACTGTAACAGGCTCAAGCACTACATTTTTAACAGATTATAATATAGGAGATTTATTTATTATTGATAGCGCAGGATCTACTCGCTTTATGGCAAGAATCAATAGAATAACATCTGATACTTCACTAGAGTTAGATACAGTTGTACCAAGAGCATACTCTGGAACTTCTATATTTAAACAAAGTTTTAAACCTGATGTTGCAAGAGATACGATACTTGCAAAAGTTGTAACAGACGCTAGTACGAATTACTCTTTTGAAATAGTATATGCTATAACAGCTGGTATTGTAGGAGCAGACGGTGCAGACGGAGCAGCAGGGGATGATGCAAGAGCAGTAAATTTAACAATTGCAGACCAAACTTTTGAATATGACACAAATGGAGCAAATCCAAGTCCTTCTTCTGCTACAGCTACTGCGACAGCTCTAAATACAAGCGGTACTGTATATTATGAGTTCTTTAAAAATGATATTAGTGTTCAGAATACTACATCAAATACGTACTCTTATTCAGCACCTTCAGCGTATTCAAGTATGCCAGAAAAACTCGAAGTACAAATACGAGAAGGATCAAACTCAAGTACAATTCTTGCAAGAGATCAAATTACAATTTCTGGGTTAAAAGCGGGTACAGACGCAATAACAACTATACTATCAAATGAAGCACATACTTTACCGACTACAAGTGCGGGTGTAGTAACTTACACAGGCTCAGGTACAGATATTGAAGTCTGGAATGGAACAACTCAAGTTCCTTATGATGGATCTTCTCCTTATGCTTCACCTTCTTTTAGAGTAACTGCTTCAGGTTCAAATATTACAGTTGGAAGTGCAAGTACAGTTTCAACATATACAAGACGATTCGCTGATCATAATAGTATGACTCAGAACAATGCAGCAATTACGTATACAATTATAGTAAAAAATGAGGCAGGAGTAGAAAATACATTTACAAGAAAACAAACTTTTGCAAAATCTATACAAGGCGCAGACGGCAGCCCAGGTGCAACAGGTCCAAGAACAGCAAC
>Ga0208899_1003003_pt1 | contig 11000 bp, 8 predicted proteins | sample VirMetDEL_Nov_24_FD_184518 | JGI IMG/M metagenome (GOLD analysis project Ga0208899, IMG submission 184518) | Aqueous microbial communities from the Delaware River and Bay under freshwater to marine salinity gradient to study organic matter... | ecosystem: Environmental > Aquatic > Marine >...
TGGTGCTTGTACGAGAGTTCAAAGATTTGCAAAAGTCTTATCGTGATAAAAGACTTGCAGGTGTTAAATCTGCGATGGAAGCACGAAAGTCTGCAGATGACGTTTTATGTGAAGAGCTTAAAGCTATAGGAGCTTTAAAACCTTTGGAGATTGAATCTACAGGCTATTCATCTTATTGGTTAGATCCAACTAGACTCTATACCAAATGGTATTAAACTTAGGGGGAGCTTAGTCTCCCCTTTTTTAATCGTCCGTTGCCTGTATGTATTGTACGGCAGACTCTAGTTCAGATATCTGACTACTTGATAAATCTCTTACATCAACGTCCTGTATTCCCACTATTTTTCTAGCTCTCATCATTGTAAGTTTAGGCACGTTAAGTAGCTTTGTTTTCCTGTACTCAATGCCTTGCTCTGAGTTTGGTGTGGCTGATAGGTAGGATCGTATATTCCTTTTTACCTCGTTGAGCATACCATTAACTTTTTGCTTTTTGTATTCAGCAGATCCCCTCATAAACTTTTCATTCTTTAACAGTTGCTCTGCTTCCATCTCTATCATTGGAGATATTACCTGATTTGCAAAGTTGTCAAACTCAGGTACTCCTGTGTACATACCTGCTTTCCACTCAGGCTTATCCACCATAGCAAACACCATGTTGGCAAAAGTGCGTGGCTGTTGTATCCTCGTGCCTGTAGCTGTTCTGTAAGGACTAGGATCAAACACCTTACCCTCTCTTGACGCTACCCTTAGCTCATCTCCAAGCAATGTAGTTTCTCCTTTAACTCCACTAGCAATAGCCTCAAGAATATTATCTACATATTTTGTTGCGTTCAAGCCTAACTTCTGCAAGCCGCCCTTTGCAAGTCGCCTATCAATCTGAGGTGTTATATCATAGTCTGAAAGCTCTGACGTTGCGTAGCCTACTATCTTATTTATAGGATCAAGTGGTCGTGTAACTCCTGATATTATATTACCTGACATATGCCCTAGTGTTTCTTTAACCTGACCAATAGGACCTTTAAACTCTGCATCTGTGTTGAAGCTAAGTTGTATTAAACGTGTAATATCGTTTCCAAACTGTAAGTCTGTGGCCGCCTGACCAATAGCTATCTGTTTACCAAACTCTGTAGCTAAGTCTTTGTCAACAAACTCTCCCTTCATCCTCTTGTTCATTACTCTCCCTGTGATCATAAGGAGAGATAGAGGGAATGTGTTTGTTATATTTGTTGTTTCTCCTGAGCCTGTTTGTAGCTCATACCACTGATAGCCTCTCTTCTGCTGTTCATTCTGAAAGTCCATCGCATAGAACAGTGATGTTGTTCCTACTGTGGCTCTTGCTATGGCTTCTGTTGCATCAATCTTTCCTTTACTGCCCTTCATTATAGCAGAAGCAGCGTCTAAGTACGCTCCTGGTCCGTATCGATACCCTGTAGCCACAACATTATTCATGAATCTACCAAAGGGAAGTATGAAGCCTATTCCTGGTGCATTAGAAGCAGTTTCAACTACCTTTGCTAAACTACCTACAACCTTACCTGACTTAGTATAATCCTCAGCAAACACAGCTTTGAGTGTTTCACTCATTGCCTTTTCCATGACACCTTCATCTATATCAATTAGACTACCTCTTTCTAGTATAGCGTTTAGTGTGGTGTCTTTTTGTAGACGTAGTTGTTTATCTATACCTGCCATAAACGCTTGGCTTTTTGTCAGAGTGTCTTGAAGATCCACCATAGAAAAAGCTTGGGATAATCTAGTAAGACCCTCCACTGTTCTTAATGCTTTGTTTGTTTGATCAATGTTTAGTCTCTCTGCTGATCGTTCTATACCACCTGATATTGTTTCTCTTAGTAGTTTGTGGAGGCGACTATCTGTTTTCAACAATGTTTCGTAGTTGTCTAACGTGCTGTAGGGATCAACTAAGTTCTTAATCTTTTCAACTTGTAGCTGAAACAGAGCCTTAGCCTTACCTGTTTCACCTGTTAGTCCTAGCAGTGTCCCTTGTAGTAGTTCTTGAACAGTATTAGCTACGTATATCTGACCAAACCCAAAGACGTTAGCCGCTGTAGTCTGAGGAGCAGACACCAACATTCTCTTCCATACATTCTGTGCGTATCCTGAATATCTAGACACAGCACTTTGAGGTATACCAAGAGCTTTGGTTCTATTGTTGAAAGATGTAGTACCCTCTAGTATCTCTACTGTTGCTTGTGTTAGCGCTTCGTCTACCTTTAAATTCTTAAGCTGTGTAGCTCTCATTGTCTTAGCTGCTTCGCTAACACTTCCTGCTACTTTCTTACCCAAGTCAGAGGCAAAGCCTAAGCCATCGTCTAATACCTCACCTAGATAGACACCAAACTTTTGTTTTGTAAGATCAGATATCTCTTGTAATGTATCTTTCTCTAAGTATTGAAAAGCCCTAGCATACTTTTGAGTAGGGTTCATGTTGGGTCTGAACACTGCCCCTTCTGATTCAACTAGACGTACTATATTGGAGGTAGGCGAGTCTTCTGCGTTACCAAATATAAACTCTAGCACATTTGATTTTAAGTTTTCTGATACGGCTAGTTCAGGATCTTTTATCTTGCCCTGCGCTAACTCAGGAAAACCACTGTAGTCGTAGGGTCTAATTATTTTAGCTACAAAGTTTTTATCGTCAGGTAATTTAGCTGCTTCTTTTCTGAGCTTCTCCAAATATTTTTTATTAACTCTTTCTAGTGCTTTTTTATCTGTTATCTCTTTCTGCTTTACCTGATTGGCTTTTATTATCTTTTGTGCTGTACTTCCTGTCAGCCCTCTTTTGTCAGCACCTGTTATCTTAGGTGTACCATAAATAGATAACCCTGTGCCTATACCTGAGCCAAACACAGACAGACCTGTTTGTAAAACACTGTAGTCTTCTATAGCGCCTGTCTCTCCAAGTACATCAGATTGAAGTGTGTAATCCTGCCATCCTGCAATACTTCCGTCCATAGCCCCTGATAAAGTAGTGTTTCTAAGAGAACGTCCACGTATAGCTTTCTTTATAACATCATCTTTAGCTTTGTTCTTTACCTCCCTAGCTGCAGTTACTGTCATGCCCTTTTTAAGATTATCCTTTACAGCTTTTAGCCCTGCATTTTTAGCTGCTTCTTTCACAGCTTTAGCACCTAACTTTCCACCAACCAATGTCAAGCCTTTACCTACGCCTAGCCCAAGATAAGTGGACGGTGAACTAGCTATAGCACCAAGATAGTCTGCCACACCTCCGACTGCCCCACCAAAACCGTCATTAACAAAGACGTTGCCTAGCATGTCGTATACTTTGTATGCTTCCCCTGCTCTGCCTTTGGCATCTTCATCTGCCATAGACACATAACGAGCTTCATCAAGAGTAAAAGCCTCGTTGGTGTTGAAGTATCTCATGTGGGTTACAAATTTATCGACAAGCTCGTCTTTATCCATAGATAGAAACTGCTTGCCTTTTCTGTCCACCATGTAGTCACGTATCTTCTCAACGTACTGTGTGGTGTTGACAATATCGTCTACCTTTAACGATCTGTCTTTTATAGTTGGTAGAGGCTCGTCCTTATCTTCTTTATCTTCGCCTGTTAAATCGTCCAAGCTAAGAACTCTTTTAGTATTAACTTTTGTATCTTCAGTAAGGTCTTCTAAATCTAAATTAGCCATTATTTAACTACCCAAGTCCACCTGGTTTAAGGTCTGATAGATCGTACTGTCCATAAGGGTTAGGACTAGATGCAGGATCTACCGTGTTTTTATATTGTTGATATGTTTTCTTCTTTCCTGTGGTTGAGTGTGTGTTACCGTACTCTTCAAACCACTTGTTTCTTAAATCCCTTATTCTACCAGATGGGGACAACATAGTTCCTGGAGGATCGCCTACGTCATCAGGCAAATCATTAAACTCTTTCTCTGTTAATATATTCTTATTAGCTCCTGTAGCTACTTTATCTTGGGAGTCTATCTTTTCTTCATCAACTTTTCTGTATTTAGTAACGTCTTTTTCTTTTATGTCTACGGATTCTATTTTTCCCTTCTCCATAGTCGTAACCACATCACCTGCGTTCAACTCCCCTGCCTTAATAGCTTCTACTATAGCAGCTTTATTAGGGTACTGTGCAACGTCTGCTCCTTGTCCTTTGTCTGCCCCTGTATCGCTACTACCCACCTTTGTTTCAAACTTATCAAATAGATCCTGTACCTCTGCACCAAAGAACTTAACAGTGTCACCACTTACTCGTCCTCCTGCAGCCGACTTGAAAGTATCAAACTTTGTTTTATCACGAACCTCGTTATATATGTTTATTTCGTCATCACTCTGCAAGCCTGAGATATCTTCTGTTACTAGAGCGTTTGCTATTCGTGACTTTAGTGCCGTAAAGTTTACTCCTTTTGCTTTATCGTCTTTACCCTCTACTCCTAGACTATTTGCTGTAATACCATTTTGCCCCATATATCCTTCAACAAGCCTAGCTGTTTTAGTTATAGTGCTAGTGGCTGTAGCAAACTTGTTTGTAGCGCTATCCTTTATTCTCTCTTGCGTATCAAAGTCAATGATGACAGGACCTGTTGTTAGATCAAGCACAGGCATACCTTGCCCACCATAAGGGTCTAAGAAGTCTTGTTGTGCGGCAACTCTATTGATTTGATCGACACTAAGGTTACCAAGAAACTTCTCTGTTCTAAGCTTTTGTTTCGTTCTTTCTTTAGCGCCTATTCCTAACATACCCTTTAGCAGATTACCTGTTGATATTTCCTCTGTCACAGGAGCTTCAAACTTATCGTTTTCACTAGATAGTCTATACGCTTTATCCAAAAACTCTTCAAAACCTTGTTCTTGAATAGTGCCTTCAAACTCCTCAGGCATCTTCATCATGCTCTGAACAGCTACCTCGCTAAGTTCTGCGCCATTTGTAGCCTCTTTGTAGTCAGCAGCTTTTTGCACTATATGTTTATGTAAAGTTTGAAACGCACTAGGTCCTAATCTCATGTAGTACATGATGTCCTTAGGTTTAGCTCCCATCTTTTGTAGTGTCCTAGCGTAACCTAGTAGAACATCCTTCTGTGCTTTTCTCTTCTGAAAGATAGGAAGATTACGTTGTGCTAACTCCTCCTGTTTCTCCTTGTACTCTTTAGCTTCTTTCGTTCTCTCTTTTATGCCACCTGCAATCTCAGTGGCAAACGCCGCGGCAAAAGCTTTTGCATCAAACCCCATCTTCAGCACCCCTTCTACTCATCAAACCCATAGGCTTCTCTTCAGGCATAGCCTCCTCTTCTGTTGGCATCTCCTCTTGTGCCTCCATATCCATGTCGCCTTGAACAAAAGATAAAGCCTCTTCTAGTATCTCTCTGCCCATATCTTCTTTAGGAGACTTCTCTAGTCCTCGCTCTATGGAGGCAGCCAATGTAGCCTTTTCTTTTTCAGCTAACTCTTCATCTTTTGTAGTCTGTCTTTCCTTAACCTTTACACCTTGTATCTTTGCTGCTCCTAGTATGTACTCATGGAGAACAGGTGCGATGATCATACTTACATCAATACTGTGCATACCCTCCATAACACCTGTGGTCAGTATACTTTTTACAAGGATGTTTAGTGGAAAGCCCTCATCTAATGCTATAAACAAATCGTCCATAACTTCTTGTGATGACAGTTTATCAATGTAAAAAGCTACAACATCCCCAACTTTATCTAATTCAGGAGGTGTCTCCCAAGGATACAGCTTTGGCTCACTTGTTAAAGACTGTCCGGGAATAGGTGCTTCAAATCTTGGCTCTATCATTCTTCTTCTACCTCACGTTGTACTACTTGTATTCTATCACCTGAGTCTAAATCTGTTACTCCTTGATTTAATGCTGTGAACTCAGAAAAAGACATGCCTGTTCGCTCAAGCACATCTGTTATCGTATCGCCTGGTCTAACAGTGTAGCTTGTGACGTTTTCGTCAGCAAGATCTTGTTCAGCTTTTTGTAATTCGTATATCTTATTGAGGGCTTTTATTTCTTCACCAAGCTCCATAGACTCCTGAATCTTTTGTGTGTCTCCCACAGTAGGAGAACGTGCCATTATAGCATCTGTTGCTTGTCGTCTTTCCCCTGTTTCAGGGTTTATATTTTTACCTGACATAGTTCCTGCAACGTACCCTCCACCAAGTATGAAGTTTCTCATGTTTGTTAATGCGTTTTTATAATCTGAAGTTGCCATTAAAATAATCCAAATACACCATTAATTATTGCGCCACCAAGTGTGCCTAAGGCGCTAGAAAAGGCAGAATCAGATTTGCCCTCTGCATCTAGTTCACTTAGCAACAACTTGTTTCGCCTTTCTGCAGCACTCTCTGCTGTAGCAAAAGCATATGCCATCAAGTCTCTTTCTTTCTGCCATATCTCATCAAGACCTTTTTGTGTTAGTCCGTTAGCCTGTAATGCGTTCTGTCTGTTTGCATCATTAAGAGCCGCATTGTTTACTGTAGCTAACTGCTGTCGCCATTGTGCGTTAGCCTGTGCTATAACAAGAGCGTTTTGGGCGTTAAACTGATCTCTTTGATTCTTAACTTGTTGTTTAAACTGCTCTAGAGCGTTTGTTTGTCCAACATTATACTGCTCCATAGAGTTAGCTTGGGTAGCATTGAACTGACCTACCTGCGCTTTCAAACTTGCAAAGAACTGATCAGTTTGGTTTTGGCTCGTAGCGTTAAACTGTCTTGATGCGTTCTCTGATGCTGTATCTGTAAATAAACCTTGAACTACAGACTGTGTTTTAAACATATCATTCTGCTGTGATATGTCAAGATTACGGAAGTCCATCTGTAAAAAGCTTTGTGCGTTCTGCACTGCAGCCTGTTGTCTGTTACTTAGATTAGCCATATCAGCCTGTGCTATTGCAGAAGCCTGAGCCATTGTTACAGCTTGGCTGTTACTGAGGTTCGCTAAGTCTACTGTCTGTGCAAGCTGTGCATTTTCTAAAGCAATCTGTTGCTCAGAAGAGAAGTTTATGTTTGCTATATCTGAAATCTTAGATGCGTTCTGTACTCTTGCCTGAAACTCTTGATCAAACTCCATGCCAAGGAAGGTAGCTCTCTGTTGCGCTGCAAGCATAGCACGTTGTTGTCGATTACTTAGATTTTGTGCTTCAAACTGTGCAACAGTCTGAGCGTCCTGTAAAGCTATTGGTAACGCACTCTCCATTGCAGCCTGTACGATAGCCTGTCCTGCCATAGAGCTTGCCGCCAATCCTCTTTGTGCCATGATAGCTGTAGCTTGTCGCATCGCACCTGATGCCCAAGGTGGGGGAGTGCCACCCTCAAACTGTGTCATTAAGCCTGTAAGCTGTCCCTGAACAGTGGCGGCAGATGAAGGAGCGCCTGTGGCTGCCTCAATGCCCTCCAAGAACTGTGCTGACTGCTCTGCATTGGCTGCCCCTGATACAAGCTCTCCTTGCTGTAAGGCTCTCTTTGCAGGGGATACAATCTGTTGTCCTGTGCCTTGAGCTGCCTGTACGTCTCTGATGTTAAGATCTTGTGTCGCTACTTCTTGTGCTTTTACAATAGCGTCTTGGGTGATTTGTCCAAAGCGTTCTTGTGGCTTTACAGCTTTAATGTCATCAGCAACTGTATCAACTGTTGTCTTTGCAGGACCTGTAGCAGTGACAGCAGGAGCGTCTTCAGCCACACCTGTTTTAACAGTAGGTGTTATATCACCTGTGAGCTTACCTGTTGTAACATCAATAGTCTGTCCTGTTCCTTCAACTATCTTGTCTACAGGTTGTTTAGTAATGAGGTCAGCAGGTGTTGTTACTGTTGCACCTACAGCTTCTGCAGCCGTTGGCACAGCTACTGTTTGAAACTGTTGTGATGCGCTTGCAAGGGCTGACTCAGCAGCTGTAATCTTTGGCTGTTGCTTATTAATCTTTTCAACAATAGCGTTTCTTGCGGCTTCGTCCTCAATAGGAGTGGAGGCAAGTTGTTGTTGCAGTCTGCTAAGTTCTTGTTGTGCTGAGGCTAGATTAGCTTGTGATGTGTCTAGTCGTGTCTTTTGTTCTACCTGTGTGCCTGTTGTCGGTAGTGGATCTCTTCTGTTACCAAACGGAGGTATGCCAATATCACCTGTCGGTGGAGGAGGGGGAGTAGTGGGTACACGAGGCTGTCCTGTTCTTGGATCTAAATTGAGAAAGTCATCTAAGTTTATATCAGAACCAGGATCAACCGTAGGAGGTCTATAGGTTAAGTCAGGGGCAACTGAACCTCTAATTTGATCGCCTACAGGACTAGCTAATACTGTCTTTGATATGTCGGATATGGGCATGCCTCCCTGTTGATACCCTTGTAACGGATCAGCAGTGCCAGGGAATACCATTGTGGGTTTACCACGAGTGTCTATTACATTGTCAAGATAGCGTTGTATCTCAGGAGACTTTGGGTCTGTTCCTGCTGAACGCTTAATGGCTGCATCAAACAGTTTCTTTGATCTATCGTCAAAACCACCCACACTAGCCCCTTGATAGGCTTTCATAGGCTTGGTTCTTTGTAGCATCTCCTCTGCTCTCTCAGCCATTGCACCAAGATACTCTGCAGCTTCTCTGCTGTTAGGCTTGAAGCCTTTACCTGCTAAAAGCTTTTCTACTTGTTGTGGTGTAAAACCTTTGAAGCGTCTTACGTTTCTGTCTTGTAAATTCTCAGGTATCATTTAATATCCCTACTCAACACTCTGTCTAATTTATCTTCTAATCTATGCAGTGCATCCATCACAATTTGCATCTCATCTTTTACTTCTGCTCTTGATGCATAGTCTTCTCGTGTTCTGTTTAGCAGTATGTCTATACGCTTTACCTCTGCCATCATGTTCCGAAAAGCCCACACTGCAGGAGCTATGATGAGTGTCAACACTACGTTCCAAAATATTACTGGGTCTATTTCCATGTTTACTTCTTAAATTTATCGTTAAGTGAGTCCACTACACTGTCTATGTTAGGTGGCTGACCATTTGGGTCATATTTGCAACGGTACTCTGTGGGGCATTGTCCTTCTACCACTAGCGTATATGTATCATTTGCTCCCTTGTACAAACAGACCTGCTGTCCATTCTTTGCTTGCACTCTTTTGTATCTACGGCATGTGATGTACTTTGGGTCTTCACGTTTGCCTAGTCTCTTCTCTTGCTCCCATGTCCAGTCACTGAACTTCTTGAGAAAGCAGGTGTAACAGTTCTTAATGTTGTCGGATTGTGCTAAAGTTATTGTACCATAATTGTCTGCACAAAGCCACTCAAATGTGTACTGTCCACCGTCTTTTCTTACGCAGTTACCACCACCCTCTGTCGAACCCCATAAGGGTAAGAATAAACAGCACCAAAACACCAAGACCAACAACAGAAACCACTGCCAGAGCGACATAGTTTATGACCTTTTCTCTGAAGATTTTCTTGTCGTATATTTCTTTCTGTCTTCTCTTACGTATGTCCCCTTCCATGCGTAGGAGTTCTTCCCACCCAGATTGCCCCTGAGAAAACTGTATAAAAGTGCGTAAGTCATTTCTTTGTTGTTCCAGTTGTTTTTTAGCAGCAAATGCTTCTATTGCTTCTTCTTCTATGCTCTTGGCATTGAGTACCTTACGGAGCATTGATGGGTTGTTAGCCGACTTGTGGGCAGCATCTACGTCACTGACTGCACCCATCCATCTTGACAAGTCCCCTGCCATACTTTCAAAGTCTCGTCCTGCTGCAAATGCTCTCTTGATACCATTGAAAGCTGTGCTTGCTGTAGCTACGGCAGCAGATATGGTAACAGGGTCGAACACTAGTCAGCGTCCTGTATGGTCAGTGTGCCTTCCTTTACTTGTCTTAGTATTTCATCATAATGGCGATTGCCTACTGAACTTTCTTTATTGGGGACAGAATAATTTATACCATTTTCTTTAAAGTTTATTGCCCCCTTTTTATCGTCACCAGTTTTCACATATCTTGCTTCTGTTATATTCATGTTATTCATGTTTACTCCTTACAACTCAGCGTCATAATCAAGTGTTCCACTTGTACTCTGAAATCTTAAATAACAACCTTCTCCAAGATTATTTGATTGAGAGGTTACATCATGTAGTGTTCCTATTTTGCTAGTTCCATTGAAACTTATTGAACTTAAGTCGGAATTAAGACTACTTGTTCCTGCTCTTATTCTTTGCAAGTGTCCTACATCACTTACTGCTAAAGATGGCGTTGTTCTTTTTTCAGAAAACCTTGATTGATAAACACTTTGAGGGTCATTATTATATTGAAATCCGACACCTAAAATGCTTGATGAACTGCTTAAAGAGTTTATTCTTTCAAAATATCTTTTACACTTAATCAACGATACCTCAAAAGGCTCATGCTCAAACTCTGTTGGGTTCTGCCCTACTTCCATCTGAAGACCAGTGAGAAAGAATGTTCTGTCTGTGCTGTCAAAGAATGAGGATATACCAACGTGTCTGTTAGCTGACGTAACAGATGTCCATGTTGTGCTTAATGTACCACTTGTAAAATTAGACCCTGCATGGAGAACAATATTTAAAGCAAAACTTAAAGCATTGTCGTCATCTAACGCACCTGTAGTGTCAGCTACAAAAGTTAATTCTACTCTTGTCCAATCTGTTGTTACGTTAAATGTTTGGGATATCTGTCTTGTATTGTCATAGTCGTAGAGTTCACACACATAAGTCGCAGACGCATTACCTTTTACATAGAAACTAACAGACACAGGAACAGCACTACTCGTACCCTTATTTAGTGTCTGTAAATTTTGTCCTTCAAAGTTATGTTGAAGCATTACTAATTCATTTGCAGCGATAGATGTATCTGCTGTGGTACAAGCCAGTTTTAAACTATTTGCAAAACCACTAGGACCTGAACTGTCTTGTGTCATGGTTAAACGTCCTGCTGTATTTGCGGCAGACAAATAAGCCCTATCTACTGTAAAGTATCCCCCAGATGCACCTAATCCTGTGCTTGACGTTCCTCTCTGTGCCACG
>Ga0208899_1003011_pt1 | contig 10985 bp, 21 predicted proteins | sample VirMetDEL_Nov_24_FD_184518 | JGI IMG/M metagenome (GOLD analysis project Ga0208899, IMG submission 184518) | Aqueous microbial communities from the Delaware River and Bay under freshwater to marine salinity gradient to study organic matter... | ecosystem: Environmental > Aquatic > Marine >...
TGAGCTTGCTCGTTTGAGAGAAGCCGCTTTAAAGAAAGGAAGTTTTTCCAGCGCTGTAAATGCTGAAGCCAACCGAGGAAAAGCAGCAGGATTATATATAGACCGAAAAATAATAAAAACAGGAAAATTAGAGGATTTATCAGAACAAGAGTTAGAAGCAAAAATGAAACAAATTCTAAACGATTACGCACCGCTTTTAAATGCAAAGACTGTTGAAGGTGAGTCATCTGAAGTTACTGAATCTTCGTTATCTTCTTCACCCACTGACGAGGAATCATCGTCCGATCCCCAAACGTAATACCGTTCTCATCTTTATCGTAAGAGGCAAACATTTTAATTGATGTTTTATCTTTAGAGAATATCCAACCTTCATTAACCGGATAAGCTAATCTCATTTTTTCAAATTCATTTTTATCTGCCCAACCTGAATCACTAACACAGTCCACCCATTCAACTCTGTATTTAGAATAAGGTATGTCATCAATGCAATCCCTTTTGACAATTTTACGTCTCTTTGTTTTTAATTTTTTAGGCATAAGTTCTGTTTATCATTTGCGACCCCTAAATGGCAATTTTTATTTTTTCAACGCGCTTAACTAAAAAAAACTGGAGGGTGTCGCAAAATCCAAAAATTGACCTATAAGCATTGGTATTATTGACGAATAATCGCCGACACCCCCCCGTCGGCAGGGGGTCGCAAGGGGTCGCAAAGGTCGCAAAGTTACCCTGAATTTTAGTCAATTGTGGCAGAATTATGGCCATTGCCACATTGTTGCCATAAAATGCCGACACTTGCGACACCCGCCGACCCCCTTGCGACCCCCTTGCGACCCCTAAATAATTTAGAATCATTCTAAACTGAGCCATGATCTTTTTGCATACCCTTTTGCAATTCTTCTATTAATTTTTGTTTATTTTGGTCCGTGAGCCGTGATGCATGCTCCTTGGCCATACGATAATTATCATCCTGGTACTTCTTAGCCTTATTCTTTAACTGTACTTCAGGAATACCCCATCGTGTTTGATCCGTCATTTACAATATCTCCCGTGTTTATCTCTGTTAGTTTTTTTTCTTAATTTATAAGATATTAAATCTCTTTTATCATTTTCAGGTTTAGCTTGGTCAAAACATTCCATAGCTTCCTTAATATAACCATGACCCCACAACCATCCTGCATGTATTTGTAAAGCTTTATTAACTTTTTTAGTGGATAGCGTTTGATTTCGCTTCATAACTATCAAGATTCTTTTTAGCTTTATAAATTTCTACATGCGTACCACAATCAGGACAACCCATATAAGTTACTGAATCATAAAACTCATCTTCTTGAGATATATCATGCTCACCGCCATACAATAATTTTGTATTACAATGCCAACACAATCTATCTAAATCTTCAGTCTTTTTTGTCATTAAAGTCCTCCTCTTTCATTGGTTCTTTTGTTTGTTTTTCACTATGCATTAGTTCATGATACATGTCTAATCTTTTTAAAAACTTATGTTTCCATTGTCTTAATTCATGATCTTTGAACTTAAATTCTTGGAAATAAAGATCAGGCGTACAGACCATAATAATACCTTGTTGTATTTTTGAGTTATATACATAGTCATGGGCCATGCAATATGCTGCTATTTGCAGGTAATAATCATCAATCCAGTCCTTATTTTTTGGTTTATTTGCTTGTTTAAAGTCAATGATAGTATCCATGCCATTATGCCTGCATACAAGGTCTGTAGAGCCCGCGTAAAGGCCAGGATAGTATAATGTGACCTCAGACCCATAATATTCATCAACCGGCGCTAGACCTATGTCTATGATCTTCTGAGCCATAGGTTTTGCCTGGACTCCGATATCAGTTAGATCATCATAACCAGAACCTTCAATATAACATTCTAAAAATTTATGCATCGCCGTACCGCGTTTGCTAGATAGATTTTTTATTTCTTCGGCTTTTGCTTCACCGACTTTTGCTTTCCATCTTTTTAAAAATTCTTGATCTTTAGTTGCACCAAGAATAGTAGTTACAGAGGGAAGTTTAGTGCCTACGACTTCATAAACTCTGGTCCCTGTTCCGTGATCCGTGAGCTGTTTGCCTTCAATATATTTAAATTTTTCATTACGCTTTATCATTTAAGTTTCCTGTACATTTTTTTTAGCTATCCATAATTTATAATGTTGTAAGTTAATTACATTTTCCATAGTTGCTTTTTCTTCTGCGTAATGCTCTATAATTTGACCAAGCTTATGCGATTTAGTATGTGCAAAAGGAAAGAAAGCCATTGCAACATTATACGCATCACGAAACACACAACGCCAACGCCATTGCATTTTGTGACCCGTCTTGTCTCTTGGTTTTTTATTAACCGTACCCACTTTTAAAATATCGTGTAATACTCTAATCGTTGGTTCATCAGTCATAGATACTTCCATAGCAATACGCCAACAGTCGTAAGTACCATTACGTTTTTTTTCTTTATATTTTTTATAAGTAACAGAGCCTTCACCATCAAACAATCCGGCTGCCCATGCTAAATTTAAATGATCATTTGTAATATGCATTTAATTATATCTTTCAGTGTAGTCTTTTGGTAAACCGTTAGGATCAAATTCTTCATCTGCATACTCGTAAAGTTCTCCCTGCGAATCACAATCCCAACATTGTTGGATCATTTCTTCTGGGTAAGTTATTTTTAAAAAACCATTACCTTTACAAGTAGGACAAATGTATTTTCTCTTAACTTTTGAGTTTGCCATTAAGATTTTTCGCTTTCTCATTTGCAATGTATTCAATAGTTTTAGCAATTGATAGTCTTCCACCTGGAAATTCAGGTAAAATACTTTTAGACAATCTTTCTAAAACCGAGTATGTTTTCTTCGATAGAGAAACATTTTTATATTTAGTCATATCAGTCATATGCGTTTCCTTTCATAATTTATAACCAGTATATAGGGGTGTTTGTAGGATTGTCAATGATAAAAACTTTTGTTTTAGCAATTTTTATTTGTTCTGGAATTAGCCAGGAGTGTCGTTTGTTTAATGAGAAGCCATTGTACTACGATAATTATTACGAGTGCGTAAAAGATGGCTATGGTTTATCGTTTGAATATTTATTTGGAGAAGTAAAATCTGAGGTTATTGAAGAAGAAATGCTATTTACTAAATGGGTTTGTAAAGAAATCTTGACAGATCAATCATAATCTGTTAATGGGGGTTATCTTCTCACCATTTACCTACCCTCATTATTTCCCTCTTCAGGGTAGGTACGTTTAACAGATACAACCAATAAACTGACCACTACCATCGTTCATGAAATAACTGTTCCATGGTCCGTGATACGTGGTCAATGCTTCTCGTATAATGTTACAAAGATCGAAACAATCAAGTTTTGCGTAAACTTTTAGATTTATCATTTCTTTCGTGACCGGTATCAGATTGTAAATCCCATCCTGAAGTATGATTAATTCCACTAACTATTTCCTTTATTTTTTTATACCAAAGATCTTTGTAGTAAGGATCTTTAGTTTTATGATATTCATTTGCAATAGCGTCTAAGTTATCCGAGATTTTTTTGTGACTCATTAGCTCTTCTCCCCCATGCAATTATATTTTTTACACCAGGTGCCAGTAACTTGACATCGACACCATAAGGTTTCCATGCTTTTGCCATAAGATTTAATTCTATAACAAAGTTAGTCCATTGTTTAGAACTAATACCATTTACTTTAAGTTTTAATGTTTTTTGTTTTGTCATACTTTCTCCTTTTTTAGGAGAATAAGATATTACAAGAAAGTTGTCAACGGCCTTGTCGATTATATTTTTTCTTATGCCTTTTTTCTGCCTTATTTAATCTTTTCTTATGACGGCCAGGACGTTTGGGAGGGTCTGGTCTAGGTACGTAATGTACAAATTTTTGTTTAGCCATCTTTAAAACCTTTAATTGTTTCTATATCTTTAGGTGAACTAATAACAGGAATATAACTAATCTTACCATTAATATGTTGTTGTAAATCAGTGCCACAAGTTACACATCGGTATTGGTCTCTGGTCACACTTACTAATAAAGTTTGTTCTTCACAGGTAGGACATGTACCATTAACAACTTCAGGGGCAAATTTAAAAAATTTAATCATTATTGATCTAATATTTTTTTTATTGATTTACTTCCATCTATATTTTCTTCTAATTCAACTTTTACATTACCACATTTATAAGTGACATTAACATTTATATCACGTTCTGCAAGTCTTTTACCCTTTAAACAATCAGACATAGACCCTTGTATTCTGTGTTCTTGCAATTCTCCTGCAATAAACATACAGAGAGCAACGACACTGCTAATAACCGTTTCCATTAGCAAACTCCCGTTGTTTGTCTTTTAATTTTTCTATATCCTTTTGAGCTTTATCTAACTGCTTCATTAAAAATTCTATATTAACTTTGTTGGTCATATTCATTTCTTGAGTTTGCTGCATCTTCTCAACTTGTTTATATAAATCCTCAATAAGCATGAACTGCTCAGAATCAGCGGGCAATGAACCCATTAAACCCCTAGGCCATTTAATTCTAAACTCCGTGTTATCTTCAACATCGGATTCCATTAATTGTAATCTAGTATGATGTTGATTCTGTGTTTCAATCAAACCAAAATAAGCCCAGGTTCCAATTGCGACGAGCGCGATCAAACTGGCAACCGTCTTCATTGGCATCTGCACAGATGCCTCTTCCGATATCGTTAGTGGTTTCTTTATTGACATGACAAACACTCATCAGAATCTGAATCTAATTCTGCTAATGCTTCTTCCTTACATTCTTTGCTGCAAAATAAATCAAATTGATCTTGTGCATCAAACGCTTCTTTACATTGTTTACATTGTTTTCTCATCTTACGGGTCCTCCAAAAAATGCCATGAGACATAATAATATAATTAATATTGCTGTGAATCTGTAATCCATAGTAACAATCTCCATATTAATCTTTTGTTTCCTCTACTTCATAAAACATTTTGTCAGAATCTTCTGTAACCCAATCCGAGCCTTCGACATCCCAAACTGTATTTTGCACTTTATAGTCAGGCCAACTTGTGTCAGTAGTAAAACTATTAACGTGCCACAAAATACGATTATTAGGCTGAGCTGCATAATTGCCGTTAGCAAGAGCCAGTATATGTGCACACTTGTGCTCTTGAGGTATTTCAGAATGTTCAACATTGAGTATATTAGTCTCTGGATGCGCCCAGTCAACAGTAAATAAGTATTGTCCTTCGTAAAATTTTTTATCTTTTCCTAAGAATTTTCCGTCTATACCAGCCAGCCAATCAAAGCAATGGACACTAGGCCAATAACTAAAACAGTTCCACAGCTGTAACTTGTCGACTGACATATCCGGCACTTCGGTTCTTGAAAGATGTTTTTGGAAAAACGCTGAGATAGGCAATCTATAAAAGACCGCACCATTCGGTAACATAATATGAAATAAGAGCGCTTTCCCACTAATGCTTGCCAACCCGAAGATAACGCAATCTTCACTTTCTCCATGATGTCCGGTAAAGTCATATAAGTACTCCTTCCTTACTTTACAGTATATTGGTGGTATGTTTGCATTTAAATAAGACATAGATCATTTGATTGTACCCCAATTTGGTCCAGATTCAAAGTCAACTTTATTTTTTATAGTAAAATCTGGTATGGTTGTTTCCATAATCTCCTTAATTAAACTAGCTTGTTTATCATCCACAACAGATATACACAATTCATCGTGTATCTGTATGTGAGGTATTATACCTTTTTCATACAAATCTACCATAGCTTTTTTTGTCATATCAGCCGCAGATCCTTGGATTAATCTATTTAAAGCTTTGTAAGTAAATGCAGGTGTATAATTATATTCAAAGTTATCCATATAATTAGGATCTATTTTACCTTCTTTATATTTCTCTAACATCTCAGCTTTAAAAGCTTGTCGAGCTTCTTCTTCAGTATATAATTTAACTTCTTTGTATCTATTTCTTACAGGATCCCACTCTCTGTCTAATGTTTCCCATTTGTTAAATCTACAAAACCTATCATACAGAGTAAATAAAAGTTTATTTTCTTTTGCAAACTCAATTAAACCTTGAGATAAATCTCTTACAAAAGGTACTTTCTTATGATACTCATCAAATAATTTTTTAGCTTGTAGTTTATCTAAACCTAATTCAGCTTGTAATTTTATTTTACCCATACCATAAAACAATCCTAGATTAATTGTCTTTGCTTGTGTTCTAGAAATTTTTGCCATATCAGCAACAATTTGATGGAAGTCAGCATCATTCTTATTAAACTCTTGTTCTAAATCTTCTGTTTTTTGTAAACCTAATTTGATAGCATAGTGTACTACAATCCTTGGTTCTTGTTGTGAGTAGTCAAAACTACCCCACTTCATACCTTCTTCAGGTAAAAACATCTCTCTCATTTTTTTACCAATATAACCTTTAGATGGTATTTGTTGTAAGTTAGGGTTAGACATAGAAAATCTTCCAGTTACAGTACCTCCAGCATCTGATCTAATTTGATTAACATCTGCATGTATTCTGCCTTCATGTACATAACCTAGTAATCCTGTGATAAATGTATTAACTGCCTTGTCATATTCTCTTGCTTTAGCAATCATTCTTAAACATTTATTCTTGTGTGTTTTTAAATAATCTTTTGGAAGTTGTGGCATTTTAGATTTAGGAGTTACTTTGTAATCTGTAATACCCTGTTGATCTAATAAATTTTTTATAGATGCAGCTGCCCAGATATCAATCTTGACACCAGTTTCATTTTCTATTGCTTGTAATATTTGATTTTTTCTTTTTGTAAGGTGTTCACCAAAATGTTTAATTTTAGGAACATCAATTCTAACGCCTTTAAATTTCATGTCAACTAAACAACGAAATAATTTAGTTTCTAATTCAAAAATTTTTCTACAAGTTTTTTCTTCCTTCTTGCCATTTTCATGTATTTTGGTATATAATACTTCGTCAAGTTTTTTATCAAAAAGATTCCATAACTTTAAAGTTAAATCCACGTCTTGCTTTGCATAGTCTTTTGCAATCTCTCCAGGTATTTTATGCATGCTAGTCATTGGGTCTTTAATCATACCATCAGACCACTCTAAAACTTTTTGTTGTAAATCATATTTATATTTTGATTCATTTAAATAATCTTTAGATAAAGAATCCAATGAATACTTAAATCTAGTTTCATCAATTACTGATGCTGCAATCATAGTATCAACCAATCTACCTTGTAACATTTTACCGGTAGTCGATCTTAGCCAACAGACATCATAAATTGCATTGTGAAAAACTTTTGTAATATCAGGGTTTTGCAACAATTTCTTATTCATTTGTTCCCAAAACTTAGCCAGCTCTTCTTCTGATTTATTATCATCACTATGTTTTAATGAAAAATAAACCGTATCTTTCCCGGTAGCTACAGCTACACCAGTTATAAAACCATCTTTTCTTATAGCTCCTAAACCTTTTGTTTTAAGGTTAGGATCATAGGTTTCTATATCAATCGCTACAGTATCTATTCCTTTTAGATCTAAGTCTTCTGGATGTTTACACATTGTAATCCCTCTCCAATATCATTTCTAAATAATGAATTGCTTTCTTAATATCTTCTGCTTTCCCTTTGTTTGAATGTCTACATATATACTTTATTGCATTACCTTCTGCAAACAAAAGTTTATTTTCATTTATAAAGTGTGCAGGTTGAATTTTTAGAGACTTATAATGTTTCCCGCCTACCTGCTTTTCTAATGATTCATAACTTATATCTTTAAACATATCTTTGTGTGTCATCTTCTTCCTCCTAATGTATATTTACCTTGTGATGCTATAGTCCAACAATCTATTCTGCCACGACTATAGGCTACATATTTTAATCGTAATTGAGTAAAATAATCTTCTTTTCTTGTTGCAGTTAAATCAACAATAACGTTGTCAAATGTCATACCTTTTACAGTGTGAATATTTCCATATTGAACTCTAATATCTCCATCAAAATCAAAACCTTTTCTTAAAATTTTATTTATATAAACTAATCTATCTTTTTCTGTTTTAGTTCTAACCATTGCAAAATCAGTTTCTTGTGTTGGTTTTAAATAACCTTTACTAATTAAAGTATCTATTGTGTAATCTTGGTTAATCCAATCTTCAAAAGTTTCTTTTCCCTTACCTTTCACAATTACTTTACTTCCCATATACTCCCAAAAATCTTTTATTTGTTTCAATGTCATTGGTTTACCTTTTACAAATTCTGGCCAAAGTTTGTGACATTTTAATTCTTTCTTTGGCACGTGAGCCGTGTTCCCTACATGAGCAAACTCGATTCCATGATCTTTAAAAAATTCCTTGACCCAAGTATCAGAAGGGTTGCCTCTAAAAGTAAATAAAAAAGTTTCCTTAGTATTTTTTATTTTATCTAAAAGCTTTTCCATAGCACTAGATTTAGTTTTTAAACTTGGTAAATAATAATGATTGCCAACTATACCTTCAGCGGGTTTCCAAACTCTATCATAACCATAGTGGTCCCATATAGGTTTGATTATGCTCTTACATAATTTGTTAATAGTTTCTCCACATCTATAACCTTGTTCTAATTGTTCTGCATCTTTAGATAATTTATGATAGTAATCTGCCTTAGCTCCTGCAAATTCAAATATAGTTTGATCTGCATCACCTACCATATAATATTCTTTTGCATTGGTTGACATCTTTTCTAATGCTTCTGTTTGAGCAACGTTACTGTCTTGAGCTTCATCTACAATTAATGCATCTATGTCTGGTTCTTTTGCCTTGTCTAAAAATTCTTTAATCATGTCATCATAGTCACAAACATTATTATTTTTTTTGTAATCAATATAAATAGGTTCCATTTCTTCAATCATGTTAATGCTGTAAGGTCTGTAAGAATCTCGATCACATACTTTCCAAAACTGTTTTAAGTCATCATAACCTCTACCAAATGCGTCTTTTAAATATTTATAAAAATTATGTTTATCAGGATCAAATCCTTGAATAGATTGAATTTTAAATAAAGTATTTATCATACCTAAATTTTTATGATCATCTGCATCAAACACTTCTTTTTTACCCACTAATCTGCTTTTACAAAAAGAATGAATAGTACAAATTTTATATTTTAAAGACTTTTTAGTAAGTCCTTTTTCTTTTATTTCTGGTAGTTCAAGTATTGCATCTCTAATTTCATCAGCTGCAACATTAGTATGAGATAATACTATTATATTATTATGTGAATATTTTTTTAATAACTCTAAATATTTAGCAGTTAAAAACATATTAGTCTTCCCTGTACCTGGAGGACCTGAGATAAACTTAGGACTCATTTGTTATCTCCTTTACCTCTTGTGCTTCTCCTTCTATAATTAAATCGTCATTATTTAATTCATAATTAAATACTCTCCAAGATACACAAGATTTATTATTAACTTTACCTTTTATTTTTCTAGCTTTTAAAATTCTTTGTATCTTTAAAACTAAATCTACTCTTTCAAAATTAACTCTTTGTTTTTGTAAATAGTCTTCGAATGAATCTAAATCAAATTCTAACTGTGCTCTTTTCATATTGTAATATGGAAAACCATAGTTAGCTAATTCCTTCTTGTCAGTATACGCTTTTGTCTCTTGAATATATTTACTAAAGTATTTTTTAAATTTTAAATCTTCATCAGCTTCTTCAACATAATATTCTGATAAAGTTCTTGATTCAAATTTCATCCTCATTACAGTTTCAAATTCATCATCTTTCATTTTAGGAATCCAAACTGAAGCTTGACTTATGATTGCATCATAAAACAATTTTCTATTTCTAAGTGTTGGACCATCTATGGTTACAACTTTCTTTTCTGTTTTACCTTGGAATACTGAATTAACCTCTACATGAAATCTGTTACCGCCATACTCTATTATATCTCCAATAGATTCTCTAGCTGCCTCATTTACAGATTCATTTATACCAATCCATGAAAATATTTCTGCTATAGATTTTTGATCACAACCAATTATCTCTGCCAGTTTAGGCATACCATATTTACGTTGTGCTTTTTTAATTGTACTTCCTTTAGTTCCTCTTTTTTCATACTCATCATCGTTTGCTTCTTTAGCAATTTGTAAAATAAAATTATTTATATCTTCTTCGGACCATTCAGTGTGTTTAATTAAAACACCTGCTATAGCTGTGCAATAAGCATCTCTTTGACCAGAGCTTGCATATAAAATACATAGTGCAGTTGACAATGCAATCTTGCCTAAATCTAATTTTAAATCTCCAGGGTATTTTTTAAATCCATTAAATACTTCCCACTTAACAACTTCATCTGCTTTGCTGTGTTGAGATTCTGGAACTATTGTATAATGTTTTGCATCACTTCTTATTTCACAAAGTGTGTTACCGTGTGAAAACTTTTTACAAAACTTTTCTAATTCTTTTGGTAATGTAAATTGTTTAAATTTTAATTGGTCATTCCAAATATAATGACTTGTTGGATTACTGTATCTTCCAAAAACTGCATTTTTATTTTTTAAATATAAATTTGTAAATCTTTGTACAATAGGATTATCTATATCAAAATCTGTATCTTGATCTAATCGTAGTGCTATTTCGCAGTGTTGATATTTTTGTTTCCATTCTTCTTTCGTTATCTTAAAATCCGGATTGGACCAATCCTTGACTTCAGGTATCCCTTTAAAACAAGGGATGATAACCCTGCCAAGATCTATCCAATCTTCATAGGAAACAGGTTGTTTTTCTATCTTCTCATTCATAAATTAATAGTGGACGGTTCCACTCTCGCTTCGCCGTCCACTCCCGCAGGATTCTATAAATTCAAAGATTTTTTAGTTTCTTCTTGAACTTCCGGCTTAGCTTCTACCTCACCTTTACCTACTCTTTCAGCAAAGTTTTTGGCAATGTCATAGACTCCCTTGTC
>Ga0208899_1003016_pt1 | contig 10971 bp, 19 predicted proteins | sample VirMetDEL_Nov_24_FD_184518 | JGI IMG/M metagenome (GOLD analysis project Ga0208899, IMG submission 184518) | Aqueous microbial communities from the Delaware River and Bay under freshwater to marine salinity gradient to study organic matter... | ecosystem: Environmental > Aquatic > Marine >...
CTTTTACATCGGTGTGTAACGGTACTGACTCCGGCATCCAATGCATTTGGTTTTGCAACACGTAGTAGTCAAACATCCACGGATTGTCAAAAGGTTTGTAGTAATCTCTTGTATCTAATAAACTCATAATTATTCCTAGCCTTCACAGGCAATACATTCAGCATCATCTAGTTTTATACGCTGAACTTTAGTATTAACATTTTCTACACTACGAGCAGCATTAGACCGGAAGTAGTATAGAGATTTAAGTTTGTTCATGCCATACCAGTGTACATCATTGACGTACTGCATGTACTCATCGTGAACTTCCTGTGGCTCGGTAGCTTTTGGAAGTGTAAAGAAAAGATTAACTGACTGTGCTTGACAAATAAACTCTTGTCGTTTAGAAGCGTGTTCTATAATCCATATCTGGTCTATCTCATTAGCAGTTTTAAAAATTTCTTTTTCTTCATCTGTTAATATATCTAGATGCTGAACTGAACCATCGTTACCTGCAATGTCTTTCCATAGTGCAGTCAATTCTTCTTTCTTTAATCCTTTATCTTTTAATACTTGTTCTAAATATTTGTTCTTAACTTGGAAAGAACCTGAGAGAGTCTTGTGCGTATAAACGTTAGCACGATAAGGCTCAATCGAAGGAGATGTCCCACCACAAATAATACTAGAAGAAGCATTAGGAGCAACAGCGAGAAGATGAGCATTCCTCCTGCCACTACCACTGACATCAGGTGCTTCCCCACGTTGGTCAGCCAAGTTTTCAGAAGCTCTGAGTGCCTGTGTTTTAATGTGTTTAAAAGCTTTATAGTTGAAGCCCGTAGCGAAGATACCTTCAAAAGGAATGTTGCGTGATTGGAGATACGAATGGAATCCCATCGCACCAAGACCCAACGACCTTTCTCGATAAGCCGAGTAGGCAGACTTAAGAAACCCTTCTTTGCCCGGCTTAATATGTTTTTGAAACCTTTTAAAGTTTGCATTATATTCTCCTAAGTTATCTGTGTCAACAGCGTTGTCAATGTAATGTTGAAGAACGTTGTCAAGCATGGTAATTAAATCTTCAATGAACATTGGGTTTTCTACCCAGTCATCAAAGTATTCTAAGTTTACTGAAGACAAACAACAAACTGCTGTTCGTTCTTCGTTAGTAGGTAAAGTAATCTCAGAACAAAGATTGCTCTGTTTGATTTCTAATCCTAAATCTTTTTGTTGTTTCGGTAAAGCTTCGTTACATCTATCAATGTTAATCATATAAGGCTCACCTGTCTCGGCTCTAGCATTAATGATTTGCCACCATAAGTCTCGAGCATTTACAATCTTAGTAGGCTCGTTAGTCTTAGGGTCAATCAATCTAAAGTCTGCATCTTCTTCAACAGCTTTTAAAAACTCATTGGTAATGTTGATACCGTTGTGAAGATTAAGATTCTTACGATTAATATCTCCACCAGATTCTTTACGCATGTTGATGAACTCTTCAATCTCTGGATGAGATATGTCCATGTATGCAGCATAAGAACCACGTCTTGTAGTGCCTTGATTAAAGGCTAACATCTGTGAATCAACTACATGGATGAAAGGAATTGAACCAGTAGAACGACTGCCATGAGTAGTAGAAATACCATTACTCCTAATATCTCCCCAATATCCACCAATACCTCCGCCTGAACTCGCCAACCATATATTTTCGTCATAGTGAGAAGATAAACCGTCCCGACTGTCAGGTACATAATTGAGGAAACAGCTAATAGGAAGCCCACGACTTGTTCCCCCGTTGCTAAGTATAGGAGTGCTAAACATGAACCAACAATTGGAACTGTAGTGATAAAGCCTTTGAGCCAATTCAAAATCTGTGTTACCTTTGTATGTTGCTCCGAAGACGGATGCTCTTGCGAATGCTTCTTGTGCATGTGTTTCATTCTCCCATAAGTATCTATCCTTAAGAGTATCAAGGCTAAACTTATCTAATAGTTTTTCATTACTATAATTAATTTTTATACCAAGATATTCCTTGATACCCACTTTGTCTTCGACCATTACGTGTTCTCCTTGTCGTGTATGTCTATCATAATTATACCATAGTGTAATATTTTAAGCAAGTCTTTTCGATTTTTTCCATCTTTATTTCCATATCTTTTAGCGTACTTCATAATATTACCCATAGCAAAACCTTCACCATGTCCCGAATCAATAATAACATCGGTAGCCTGATATTTATCGGATGCATAATGTTCACTATACGTACCATCAATATATTTTTTAAGCTCTTGTAATGTTTTATCTTCATTAAATTTATAACTCATCTGTTATCCACTCCTTGGGTAAGTTATTTTCACTATACCATTTAAAATTATTTTTTTCAGCCCATTCAGCATGGGTACGTTTTGTTCCATCCTTTCGTCTTTTTGCTTGAGGCATTGGTGCGTAAGGACTTAAAAACAAAAATACTAATTCTTGTGTTGGTTTTAATGCTTTTCGTATCCAAACGTATTTATTGTATTCTTGGTAGTCCCAAAATCTACCTTTGGCTTCTAACAAATATTCTTTATTATTTATAACTTTAACAAAGTCAGGCTCATAATTATGTTCAACAACATAGGGCACTTTGTTTGAATGATGATTCCACTTTTGTAACAGTGTAGAATGAAGTGTATGTTCCCATTTAGAGTCATATCCTTTAGGGACATCCTTTTCTTTTGGGCGTATCTTCCTTGGTTTTCTAAATCCAACCATTATATTATATCTTCATACTGAATTTTGTCAATAGATTTATATTTTAAAAGCTTTTTAATTTTTTTAGCAAACCATCTTGGGGTATAAGAAGAAACAAATAAAGTTTTATTTGCAAAAATGTGAGTTTCTTCAGGTAAATATTTTTTGTAGTTTTTTTCTGAAACTTTATTTTTTTCTTTATCTATAAGCATAGATTTTAACCATTTAACAACAAACAAAATAGACTTTTGTTTTACTTTTTTTGATAATTTTCTATTCATAAATAACCTCTTCTACATTTGGTTCACTAACAATTTTAGTAAAGTATACTGGTCCTTTTGCATAATTAAAAACACGCAAACCCTTACCATCATTAGCATCTTTATGGCATTCAAATTTATGAGGACACCATGAACAACCTCTTGCGACTTTCATATTACCTGCTTTACCCTCAGGGATTGGTGCATAACAAAAATTAGGAGGTGTATCTGAAGCAATAATATTTTTTACGTTTTTAATTTTAGCTTTAATATTTGGTTTGTCCATATCATCAGGGATAAACATTGTTAATTCACCTGTTTCTTTGTTCATAACAAGAAAGCCACCCTCATTAGTTTTTTCGGCAGCTTCGTACCCTGCTAACTGTGAAAGATATCCAAAAGAATCGTCTTCTGCTAGTGTTCCTTCTTTAAATTTTTTGAAAGAATATCCTGATGCAGTTTTAACATCAACAACTTCGCCATCTATCATGCAATCCATGTGTCCTTTGATGCCATTAACAGTTATTTCTTTTTGTTGGGATGTAAGTTTATGACCTGAAAGTTTAACAAAAAATAAAAGTAATACTTCCAGTAAATGCCCATACAAAAATTTAATTTGAGTACTTGGGTGTAATTTTTCTGTGCTTTCAGCTTGAGTGTGCGTGTCAAACCAAAGCCTACGCTCTGGTCTACCAACATTAGACATACGCAAAACTGGTTTGCCTTCTACGTTTTGTGGTGTAGCCCAATGTCTTAATGCATCAGTCATATCTTTACCAAACTCTTCAAACATTTCTTCTGAAATATTTAATTCGTTTCCCTCGGTAAGAGAATCTAATACTTTATAAATATCGTCTACTAAATTATTTAATTTCTTTTTCATTGTCTGCCTCCTTAAAGGCTTTAATTACATCTGATGAAAATAGTTTTTGTAAATTTACAAGAAACATTCTACTTGCTTTGTGGTCACCACCACTAACAGTTTTAAATGTATCAAGTTTATCTACGATAGTTCTAAGAACATCTGTTTTAAAAACAAGAGTACAAAATTCATTGTCTCCCACACAAAGATTATGAAACCAGTAATCAGATTCTGTGGCTCTGATTCCTGAAGGCTTACCCCATGATTCATATTCAATGCATATGTTGCCGGATTTCTGCCATAAATCTTTCTCAGATTTAACTTCAATCTTTTTATTTGTTAGCATTTCTGCTATTTTTTCTTCACGTATTGTACCATATTCTAGGTCAATGTCAAACTTTTTTCTATCTTTTTTAGTGGGTTTCACTCCAATTGTCTCCTATCTTGTATTCACCATCCATTGGACAGCGAAGATTAAAATGTTCTCCTGCTTTTATAATAGAGTCTACAGCCAACTGTCCTACTTTGTTAGCTCTACATTCTAAAACTTCTATTTGCCATTCGTCATGTATGTTAGCTACAAATTTATGTGGTGTTCCACTAAGCTGTAATCTATCAGATAAAATACATAAAGCTTTTTTCATAAGTATAGCTCCTGCTCCTTGAAGTAAAGTATTTAATGCTGCATGTTTATGACGAACAAGTATTTTTCTACCATCTAATCCTTTGAGGAAGTTCTTTTCGGATGCGAAGTCAACTCTGTTCTTAAGAGTTGCAAGTGCTGGTAAACTACTAAGAAAGCGTTCTCGCAACTTCTTACCGTCTGCTCTGCTTCCTTTAATGATGCTTCCAATCTTTTCATCTCCTGCTCCGTATATGAGGGCATAGATGAAAGTTTTTGCCTCATCTCTTGATTTAAGTCCAGCAAACGTTTGGTTAGCTGTGTGAATGTCTCCATTAATAATTTCATTTATATACTCCTCGTCAGCCATGTAGTGTGCTAACATTCTTAATTCTAAACCACTTGCATCTACACCTATAAGTTTATGTCCTTCAGGAACAGTCCAACATGCTCTACATTCTTTTCCATAAGGACTATACACAGCAGGAACTTGAGCCATGTTTGGACTTCTATGTGCCATTCGACCTGTAATAGTACCAGTACAAATAACAGAACCATGTACTCTATCTTTATTTAAGGCATCAATCCATGATGAAACTTGTGCAGCTCTTTTTTGCAAGAGTAAAAACTCAGCAATTAAACTTGCTTCTTTAATATGTTTTACTTTATTTAAAGTAGATTCATCAACAATAGGTTGTCCTGTAGGAGTAAACTTAGTAGGTTTCCAACCCACAGCTTTAAGTCTTTCTCCTATTTGTTTCCTACTTCCTAAATTAAATTCTTCTAAAATTTTTCTTTCAACATTTTTTGCACCAATAAAAAGAAAATTATACTCTTCATATGTAAGTCTTACTTTTGATTTACTTCCTTCGAGCTTACCCATTTTAGAAATACTTCCATCTTTATTTTTTAAAGGTGTGATAATCTGTGTCGTTTCTAAAGGTTTAAATGTAGACTGTACTTCATTTTCCACCTCAGTTTTTCTTTTATTAATAGTACTTAATAAAGACATTGCTTGTTTTTCATCAAAGAAAAAACCATTTTCTGTTTGTTGTTGTAAAATTTTTGCAGTTTTATGCTCAAGAATAATTGATTCTTTTGAAAATCCAATACATTCTTTTTTTAAATAATTAAATAATGTTTTATTTATTTGCGTATCTTTTTGACAACGCCTTAACATTTCAGGCGTAAATTTTGTCCAGTCTTCGTGTTGTTGTTTTTGAACACCACCCAATCTATAAGCCCATTTTTCAATACTGTGTCCTCCCTCTCTAACAGGATTACTTAATCGTGAAAGTAAAAGAGTATCTATTATTTCTTTGTCTTGATATAAATTTACATCATATAATTTTTTAATTACAGGAATATCATACCCAATAATATTATGACCAATAAGTTTATCGGCTGATTGTAATAATTCAATACCTTCTTTTATTTTATTAGGCTCAAAAGAATACATTGTATTATTTTCATCAATGGCTACAATACACCATATATTATTGGCATCAAAAAATAATCCGTCAGCCTCTATGTCAAATACTAATTCCATATTGTCTCCTAAAATGGAATGACATCACTGTCGTGTAATAATTCCGAGTCTTCATACTCGGTTAGTCGTCCTGTATCTTTATCATACACTAAAGATGTAGCGTTACCAACATCCCCTGTATATCTAGACTTTAATACACGTAATCTAGTTGTTCTAGATTCTAAATCATCATCTGATTGTTGATTTCTTTCGAGGGCTATCACACAATCAGACAACTGAGCTATACTGTTTGAACCACGTAAGTGTGATAAGCTCACAGTAATGCCATTCTCATGTCCTTTATTTCCATCAATTCTTCTAAGGTGAGAGACAAGGATAATCCCTGCACCTGTTTCTTCTACCATGCTACGTAATCTATGCATGATACTATCAATTGCTTTACGTTCATCACCATCAAGCATTGAACTAACAAGCATATGTAAATGGTCTACAACAACCCACTTACAATCACAACCAACTATAAGGTAACGAAGTTTAGCAAATATTTCTTCAATATCATTTGCACCAAAGTGAGCATGAATAAATACTCTATCACTTTCAAAAACTTTATCAAACATATTTGTTAATTGGTCTTCGGTATAGCCATTACGAATATTATCAATATAAAGTTTATCGTTAGCCTCAATTGAAAGTATACCATCTACAGTACGCTTCCAATCTTCTTCCAAAGCAATGACACCAACATTATCATTTGTTTCTTTTATTAGCCAATGTTCAAGCTCACGAGTAACACTAGACTTTCCTAGTCCTGTTCCACCTGTAAGAGTTACAAGTTCTCCTGCCCTTAAACCAAGAAGTTTTTTGTTTAAACCTTCCCAAGGATAAGGAACACTTTGTTTTTGCTCTCGATTTAAAAATTCTTTTTGTTTATCTGCAACCCTGATAATTCCACTAGGGGTATAAACCTGTGCATCCCACCAAGCTTTAGTAAACTCTTGGTGCTTTCCATTTTTAAGCATATCATTTGGGTCTTTATATCCATTGGGAAGCGTAACAATTTTTGCTTTTCCGGGCTTAAGAATTGTTGCTACTTTTTTAGCAGCTTCCTCTCCTGCTTTGTCTTTGTCAAAACATATAACAATATTGTCAAAACTTTCTACGTACTCAATACTTTCTTTGATATCGGTGACTGCTGAAGCAGCACCACGTTTAATTGAAACAACTGCCCATTTGCTACCTAGTAATTCATAGGCAGCCATAGCATCACATTCTCCTTCTGTAATGGTTAGATATTTGCCACCTTCTTTAAATAAATTTTGACCAAATAATCCTGAACCTTGAATTGTACCCTCGAAAGAGAAACGTTTATCTCTTATAAATCTAGTTTTTGTAGCACATTGTTCATGATTAATGTAAAAAGGATATAAATGTTGAGCCAACTGACCATTACTATCATACACAACTTTAACACCAAATTTTTGTGCTGTTTCTTTACTTATACCTCTATCAGAAAGCTTTGAAAACGTACCACCATGAGCATTTAAAACTTTAGGTGTTTGTATTTGTCTTTGGAAATCTTTCATAGGCATTACTCCTGTTTTATATTTTGGAAAAAAAGAATCACAACTAAAACATTTAGCTGAACCATCCTCGTTTATTGAACACGCATCAGTACTTTTACATGATGGGCAAGGCATATGATATTTTACAAATTTACTTTGATTCATAATTAATTCCTGTTAAAAAGAAAAGCCTCCCTAAAATAGAGAGGCTTTGTTGGAGATAGATGTATCAATTAGGATTCGTCTGAATCTTTTTTGACAACATCGGCTTGAGGCTCAACGATAGCTTCGTCTCTGCCTTTGAGTAACTCTTCTAAGTTAGCTCTATGAGTACGACTTGCAAAGTCCAATGCCTCGATTACAACTTGCAGATTACCTACTTTCTGTACAATAACTGTAGCTTCTTGCTTCACAGCTTCATCACTAATATTATTTACATTAAAGTTTGTAGTCCCATCATCGTTGTTAATAGTAATTATCATTAGAATTCTTCTCCATCACCAAATGGGTCTAGTTCAGAACCATCTTGTGATTTTAAAGATACTAAATCAAGTACCTGCATGGCTTGAAAATCCAAGCCTTTAAAGTTACCATATTTATTGTCGGTTTCCCACTCGTTATACTGTACTTTAACAGTCGAGCCATTACCAACAATCGTATCTAATGGTTCTTTATTTTTATCAAAAAGTTTAGGTGCATTTCTCACCATACCATTCGGTCCATTAACTTTTCGTTTAATAGTTATAGCTCTACCAATAGGCGTAGAACCTCCACTCTCATCCTTAATGGACAAGTCTTTTACTTTAAAGCCACGAGCTTGAAAGTCATTAGCAACATCATCTTCCACGACTAAATCAACTGTATACACAGGCTCAAACGTAGTGTTTGGTGTTGTTACTGATGCCCAATAGGCTTTTCCTTCTAATACTGCCATATAATCCTCCTTCGGTTTGGCGTTTTAATGAGTGCATTATACACTGATTAATCTCTAATGTCAAGCAAAATATCTTCCATTGTTATAACAGGATTTTTAAATAAAGTTACGAGGAATTGTTCTCCTTTCTTTTCTATTTCATATCCTGCTTTGCCTTCATAAAATTCTGTGTAGTTTTTAGCTACATAATCTTCAAACTTTTTTAGTTCATCCCTATCAAAGATAGCTGTTTCTCCTTCAGCCATCATCCTTTCGTATATATAATTCATATATTATTCCTATGTAAATCTAAAATAAAATTTTTACAAGCTAATTCAACTCGCATTTCATCTTCAATAACATTCATTGCAGATGATACTAAAATGATAACACAAATCAAAACAACATACAAGAAGTGAATTAATTTATTTTTCATGAAATCTCCTGTGTTGTCCACCAATTAGGCTTAGGTCTATTTTGTTCCCACTTAGCGTAGTGTTTTTCGTTAATGCAGTAATTACGATAAGCAATAGTAGCATCCTCATTCTTGTACTCCTCAGGCATAGCCTGTGCTAGTGGTGTCATATTTTTTAAAGGTATGTTCTGTGGCAACTGCATCAAAGGTGTTGCTAATTTATCATAACTTAAATGAGACCTACCATACCTGTAGCTGTACTCAATTGATAAAGCTACGAAGTGTCGGTACAACCACTGATAGTTAGCACTTGCTTCACGAACCCACTTACTGCATGGGTGATTAAGATGTGCTATCTTATACATGTTCATCTTGTCTGCCCAAGCATCCCCGTCTAAAGCTCGGTGTGCTGTACATAACATTTGTGCTGATTCCAAAGGCATCTTGACTAGCATCTTGTCAGGCTGTGCCTTTGCTGATTCAACTGGACATTCATCAAAATAAAATATGTTCATATATTAGTCTTTCTCAATTTGAAAAATCATATCTACATTACGCAGTATATCAGCAAGAGCATGTACTTCTTTGATATCAATAGTACCATACTCAAACAAAGCTTGAACGCCTGACTTGGCAACTTTGTATTCATTTTTAATCCACCTGACCCTATAGTCAGGAACTTTAATTGTTATTTTTTTCTCGTTCATTTACCTTGCCCTCGATATTTTTTGAAGTTGCTTTTCTTGTTCTTGTTCATGGTAGAGAAAGCAACATTACCTCTACCTTGACTCGTCTTCTTACCACCTTGTTTGGTAGCTGAAGTGTGTGTACTTTTGTTCCATGTTTTAGCCATACCTATTTTCCTCTACTGTTGCTTTGCGTTTATCTCTGTACTCTGTAATCCTTCGACCATCTGCATAGTCTGTGATTTGTTTATACCATAACCCATCTTTGTACCTTGTGTCAATAGCTACAACTTGTTTAGCTTGTTTTTCTAATTCAAGTATCTCTCGTTGCTGTTCAACAGCTTCACTATATTCAGTCATTTTGCTCCTTCTCTTTTTTAAGTTTCATTAACTCATCCCATTTATAAAACTTCTTAGTCTCTGCATCCCAAAAGTTTCCACGATGTGCTTGTGGTGGTACATAAGGTTCTATTTTATTCTTGTCAACCAAGTACATATACAACCCTGTCATTGCAATAAGTAGTACACCTGCTATGACTACCAATATTATTTCCATTAATTGTCCTCGTTAAATAAAAAAATATATTGTATCATAAACAATCCTCTTTGTCAATTTTTTCATAGAACTCGGGTCTATATTTAGGATAAAAAGTTTCACTTAAATTTTTACCTGTTGTTTTTTCATAAACATATCTTTCATTAACGCTATCCTCAGTAATATTTAAGTTTTTTTCTTCTTGTTTTAGAGTAGGCTCTAACAGTTCGTTATAAAAAGCTTCAATGTTTTTAAACTGAAGATATTTTTGTACTTTCATACCATGATATGCACTATTAAAAAGCCTTGTTCCTCTACCTGTAGTATAGTAATAAGAAAATTTAGCTTTATGTGTATAGATAGAAATATTGTTAGCACCTTTAAGTATATACTTTAAGTTCTTAGATTCTAAAAACTTAATTACATCTTCACTTGTTTCGTTGGTATATCTTTTCCAAACTTTTTGTCCCGTATCAGCACAAGTAAATTGATAAACCCAACGACCTTTATCTTTTTTAGTTGTCATAAAAGTTTTCCTTAGTCAATAGACACATACTTAAAAGGTTTAACAGACTCCATGTTTTCTAAAAAGAATTGTCTGTAATCCCCATCATTATTAATGCAACCACCTACTAAGATTTCATCATCATTGTTGTATTTAATATCTGATACAGTCAAGAGAATTCTTTGTTCATACTCACCTGTTTCAATCTTGTGATACTTAAACATTAAGCCATAGCCATTAAAGAATGCTTTGCCTACAGCTTTTTCTATCATTGTATATTCTTTATCCATCAGTTAGTTCCTCCAGTTTATCTTGTAGTTCTTGAATAGTATCTTGTAAGTCTTCAATGTTTTCTCTAAGCTCAACGACTTCTGAGTTTAAATCTATGATATCGTCTTGTGCATTATCAATGCAAG
>Ga0208899_1003019_pt1 | contig 10967 bp, 21 predicted proteins | sample VirMetDEL_Nov_24_FD_184518 | JGI IMG/M metagenome (GOLD analysis project Ga0208899, IMG submission 184518) | Aqueous microbial communities from the Delaware River and Bay under freshwater to marine salinity gradient to study organic matter... | ecosystem: Environmental > Aquatic > Marine >...
CATCGGTTAAATCTTCACGATTACCAATGGATTGATAGGTTTGATATGTTGCCATGATTAATTCACTTCCTTATTAAATAAAGTTTTCAAAAAGAGCCGCAGCATCTCTGACTTTGCCAGTTTGCTTAAGCTTATTCAGTTGTTGTTTGCGAATATCACGATTACCTTCTTTTACCTTTGTTCCTGATTTAACCATCTTGGGTGCTTGAGCAACCTTTTTGTTTACAGCAGGTTTAGATTTTTGAAGTTTGTCGTACATCATCGCTTTGTGTAGCATTAATACATGACGAGAGTCGTATACTTGTGATAACTCATTGTCTGTAAAACCTACACTCTTACCGTAGTTACGAATTTCATTTCTGATTTGTTCGCCTTTGGTTGGGTCTGAAAACTCTGGTAGGACTTGTGAAAGTTTTTGTGCTTCCTGTTGAACTTGTCTAGCCATTTCCTGCTGACGGTCTGCTTGTTGCTGTTGGGCAATGCGTTCCTGTTCAGCTCGTACTTGAGCTAACTGTTCTTTCTTTTCAGTCAGTTCTGCAACTTTGACTGCGTATCCTATTGGGTCGTTTTCCTTCATTGCAGCTAAATCTTCTGAACTGTCCTGACCTTGTGTCAAAAACTGTTCAATAGCTTGTAGCCGTTGAGCATAAGTATCCCTAACTTGTTTAGCTTCAAGAATAGCTTTTGCTTCCGCTTCTACTGCCTTACGGTTCTCTGCTAACTCTTGAGTCTTTTTTGTGTAATCCGCACCAAGTTGATAACCTTGCATTAATTCTTCGAGGGTGACTTCTTTCTCTTCGCCAGCAGCTTTTACTGTATAGCGTGTTTCTTCAAGTTCCTCTTCTTCAACTTCAGATTCTTCATCATCTTCAACTTCTACATCGTCTGCATCAACAACTTCATCTTCTGTTGCTTCCGCAGCTTCTTCGTAGTCTGCACTATCTTCTTGCTCTGTTTCAACAGTGTCTGGTTGCTCATTGGAGTCCTCACCTGCTGATAAGAAGCCTTCAAATTTTGCAGCAGCTTCATTCACAGTTAGTTCTCCACTTCCTTGTTCAGGAGTCATGGTTTCTTCACTCATTGTATTTCCTTAATGTTCCCTTTAGGCAAGGGTTGCCATTATAGAAAGGTCTATAATATCTTCCACGCTTTATCTTTAATGTCACCGTCTTTAGTGATTGATTCAAGATAACCCATGATTTCGTCTATAGCTTGTAATCGGTTGTAAAAAACTTCTCTAGCATCTTTATCAGATGGTGAAGAGTATCTAATACCGTTAAGTTGATTATCTCTTAACTCTTCGATTACATCTAAAAATTCTTGTGATTGTAATAAATTACGAATTGCTTCTTGTCTAGTCATATTAATAATTTGTAGTGTCGTAACCTACTGAATAGTTATCACCCATAGATACTTCTGGGTTTGGATTGCCCTGTTGTGCAGCATATTGTGCAGCAGGATTAAGTAAATTAGTAAATGCGTTTAATTCGTTGGTATATACATTGCGTGGATTATATAACATATTTCCTGTGTATGGATTTACCTGTCTTTGGTATGCTTGATACAAAGGATTTTGTTGTTGAACTTCTGCAAGTGTTAATCCTGTATCTTGTGAAATTTGATTCATCATTTTGTTAAAATCAGGAACTGAAACAAAATCACCGTTGTATTCAAATATTTGACTTAATGGTATACCTGATAAGCGAGACACATTTTGTCTTGCTCTGTTATATGCTGTAATTGGATTTAATGTATCATTAGGGTCAGCTTGTGCAATCATGTCTGCTATGCTAACGCTATTTATATTTCCTGCTACTGGTGCTCCCATTATTTTGTTCCTTGTGTTGTTGCTGCAACTTGTGGTGCAGAAAAGTTTAATAATCCTCCACCTGTATTACCTAAAAATCTTCCAGCACCATAATTACCTGTTGGTGTCGCCATAGCAGTTGGGGTCGATAAAAATGATGTTACATTTGGTGTTGGTAATGGTGCAGGTCTAGGTGTATTTGCATAGACATAAGCCATAGATGGTGAATATTCATATGTTTCTGTATCACCTATTTTGCTTTTACTAAATCCTGTAATGTCTGCATCAACAGGTCTAAATGCTTGGCTTCCTACAGTGATTGTTCCTTCTGCACTATTAGAATTACTTTGATATGCTCCTGCGTATGGATTGTAAGGACTACCACCATACGGACTATAACTATAACCAGTATTGCCATATGGACCATGTATACCATAACTTGGAGAACTTGTAACTGTATATGGTTCATACATACGATTATTACCATAGTAGTAACCAGTATCACCTACAGACTGTAGACCTTCATACTGACTTGGTGCTAACCCTAGTATTGCATTAATATCAATATTAGATTTTGGTGCAGCAACAATGTTAGGTGCTTTGCGTAGACTAGGGTCTAGGCTAGGTGCTAACCTGTTAAGACCTAGATTGAGTAACATTACTGCATACCTCTTGTTGCAATATTATTGATCTTATCTAACGCTTCCATAATCATTTTAGTTTGATCTGTCTTCGTTTTCTTGTCATCATTGTCTGCATCAAGTCTAATCTTTAACTCTTTCAATGCAAGGTCAGTCGTTTGTTGCACTTCTTTTTGTTGTAATTCTAATGCTTTTTGTTGTGCTTCTAGTTGCATTTGTTCTCTATCTAACTGAACTTTAGCTGCATCTGTTTGAGATTTAAGCTGTGCTTTTTCTCTTTCCACTTGAGCTAATATTTGTGCTGCCTGTGTATTAGGGTCTGGTTTTTCTGGTTGTGGTTGAGATAGCTGTTCGTTCATCTCTGGTGTAATTTCATTCATAAACTCTGTAGAGTCTTTGAATCCAGCCATATGAATAAATTTAGCTAATGTATCTCTGTATTGTTTAATGTTGACTAGAGGATTAGATAAACCATACTGTTGAATAATTTGTTCTTGTTTAGCCAAAATCATTTGCATGGTTGCTAATTGTTCTTGTCGCTGACCTGTACCTAAACCTACATTAATATTTACATTGTAGTTAGTTTTCCACTCTCTTGGGTCAAATGGAATGAACTCACCATTGATACGAACAACACGAGCTTTATCTTGGTATTTACATAGGAGATGTAAGATGCCTCTAAATAGTGATGTTACTCCTGTTTCAGCAAAGATACGAGCAACTAATTCTAGTTTGCCAGTAGATGCAGATGACATTGCAGATACGGCTGTTGCTGTTACATTCTGTAATAAGTTAGGGTCTAATCCTTGTTGAGAGTCAGATACACCTGTGCGTTTAGCTTGGATATTATCTAAATACTCTAACATTGGGAATGATTGTCCAGCAGAAGATTGTACTGTTAATGGCACAATCGCATTAGGATTTTTCATTCTAATGACACCACCTGCTGTAGAGGTTAATAGGTCATCTAGGTTGACTTGTCCTTCTACTGCACCCACTCTATAGTTGTTAGTAAGATAGAGGTTGTCTAACATTTGTCTAGTGACTGTTGACTTAATCAACTGAATGTCCATTGCTCTGTCTGCTAAAGACTGACCATAAAATTTATGAGGAATAGGAATTGGACATACAGAATGGAATGGATTGTAATCACATTCATGTTGTTCTAATATTTCATGAGAAGCATAGACGACTCTTCTGTATTCAGCAATACCATCATCATCCTCATCTACTTTTAAGTAGCACTCAAACACTTCAACTAACTGCATTGATTCATCATCAGAATCCATATCGGTTGGTTGTTCACCACGAGAGTATCGTGCAATTCGTTCTGGAGAAAACTCTAGTGCATCACCAGTCGCTAGAGACATAACAACATCTTCAGCGTAACCCATAGCAATTAACTCTGAACGAGTCATCATCTTACGGTGTGCAGTAAAAGGTGAGTCAGTAATAGTTCTTGCACGCTTACTAATTAAGAACTCTTCTGGTGGTACATTTTCTACTACAACCTTACCATTGTTAGTTGTTTTCTTTAATTTAACATCATGAGAAACAATTGCTGGTGATACTTCCATACCTGTCATTTCATCAAACACAGCTTCTTGCATGACTGTTGTTTCTTGCTCGACCACTTCTACTTCTTGGTCTTGCATCAGAATCATCAGCTCATCGTCTGTTAAGTTTTTGTATGATTCTTTCTTAACATCAATCTTATCTTCCCAGTATGCTTTAACTATACCTACTTTTTGTAGCAAGGCATCTTTAAACCAGTTGTGCATAATAAGAAAACCATCGTTATCTTTATTAAACACCCAGTTTACATATTCTGTGGCTTGTTTAGCAAAAGGCTGGTCGCCATCATTCACTGGTTCAAATGAAACGACTTTATCGCCTGAACCAAATAAACGCATAAGTTGTGGCAATGCACCATCCACTGCTTCTGCAACTTCACGAGTTACGATTTGAGATTTACCTTCTACCTCATTACCGTAAGGTTCGCCAAGATAGTATTCGAGTGCCTGTTGTCTTTCATCGGTGGTTTCCGTTTCAAGATAACCTATGGCATCTTCTATCTCATTTTCTAATATTGCTTTTAATTTTTCGCTCATCTAAACAATCCATTTGTTGTTGACTGTAATAGGTTTGTGCCATGACTCCATAGGAGACTCGTCTAAACCCACTGCTAAATATCTAAACGCATCGGCTGCGTGTGATGACCAATCATGTAACGGTCGGTCATGAAATACATTTCTTTTTTCATCAAACACTCTGCGATAGTTTCGTAGAGCATCTAATCCTTGTTTTACTTTTTCTGGGTCAAACCAGCATCGTGGTAGTATTCGTCTGACTGATTGAATACCATCATGTACATTAAATCTGGGTGCTATTGTGATTTGTAATCCAGCATCTTCCAACATTTCTTTTCTCGACTTACCTGTACCCAACTCTCTAACGGCAACATCGTGAGGAAGAATGTGTGTTGCATACATCCAATCGTTTTCTTGTAGCCAGCTAACATAATAATCAAGACCAACACCATGATTTTCCACATAGTCGACTAACCTTATCTCTTTGTTTACCAGTTGTGCTACCCATATTGCTGTAGAATCAGACATCCCCAAGTCCCAGCCTGTGTATGTTCTAGCTAAACCATCTGGTTCTATAGAGACTAATCTACCTTTTTCTTCTAAATCATGTATCAGTTTAGAATAGTAAGCACCCTCTACAGGAGCTTGGAAAGAACACTCAAACTCTTGCATGTATTTGTCTTCGCCCATTTCATCATAGGCAGCTTTTAATTCTTCTTTAGGGAGTAATTCTGTTTCTGATGCTTTAAACTCAAGCAAAGACCAGCCTTCGTTTTTCTCGCCTCTGTCTCTTAAGTCTTTAAAATGGTTTTGACCTTTAGGTGTTCCCATTGCAATACAGTAACCTTGTCGGTCAGCTAATGCTGGTCGTAAAATCTCTGTAAACAAAGAAGGATTGACATCACCTATCTCATCAATAACACAGCCGTCAAGATAGATACCTCGAAGAGAGTCTGGGTTATCAGCTCCATACAAAGAAATCCTGCGACCCATAAAATCCACTCGTAGTTCTGCAATGTTTGCTTTACCTCCTAGCGGTCTAGTGTACTCAAGGAGATAATCCCAAGCCACTCGTTTCGCTTGATTGTAAGTTGGTGCAATGTAGGCAAATCTAGGGTTAGCTTTGTCAGAAATTAACGCTGAATGTATCAGTTGGTTAATTGCACATACGGTTTTGCCCATTCGTCTATGAGCAACCACTACTGAAAAACGGTTGTTCTTAACGAGTTGGTGTATCTGTTTTTGTGGGGCACGGGGTCTATACCCTGTATCTATTGATTGCGACTCCATAGTGGGTCATCGCTCCTTTTTTAGTTGTTCCATTCTTTCTAATCTAGCTTCTCTGGTCATGTATAACCAGTGTTCTAAATCATCGTAGGTTCTGTTGCATGAAATACATCGGTTATTATTCATCCGACAAGTCCCTGTGCAGGGAGAGTCGTCTACCATTTTACTTTATTAGCCCAGTAGGCTGCTGACATTTTTCCTTTAGATATGTTTTTAGCGTGTCTTGCTTTAAAAGACTTTTGTCTAGCTGTTGGCTTCTTATCACCTGTAACACCTTGTTGACCAAAGCGTATGGTTTTTATTTGGTCACCAGATTTAGCGACAACAACATGAGATTTCTTTGGGTGACTGGGTGTGCGTTTAGGTTTGTTGTATCCAGAAACACCTGCTCTTGATAATCTGCTGTCTTTCTTCATACACAATCACCCACGCTTTTTAGTAGTTCTTTTAGGCTTGGCTGTTTTTGCTGCTTGTTTGAATTGTTTGGCTGTGGGTGCACCTTTGCTTCCGACTTTACGCATTTTTTCACCGCTTCCTGCTGCGATTCTTTTTCGTTTTGCATGGATGTTTGCATAGAGTCCCTGTTTAGCCATTATTAATAACCTAATTCTCTTAATCTATTAATTGCATTAATACGCATTTCTCGTGGTGCTGACATATTGTATGCTGTATTCATGAGCATTTGTGCTTCGTCTGCAAGAAGACCGCCACCGATAGCCATTGGTGCTTGACCATCTGCATAGTTAGGTTGCATTTCATTTGCTGGTAAAGATAATACTGCTTCCATAGGATTTTGTGCCATTCTTGGCTGCATTGGTTGTGGTGTTGATTCCATACCTTGTCTATATGCCTCTAACCTTTTTTTGTACATCTCATTCATATCAACAGGAGGTCTAGGTATGCCTTCCATAGCAGCTCCAGCTAATGCTGCTTTCATAGCATCTGCTTCCGTGTTAGATACTTGACCCATTCCTGATGGTGTTTGTTGCTGCATCATTCTAATAATATCTTGTATGCTTAATTGTGCCATAATTATTTACCTTTGTGCATCTTTCTTTTCTTTTCCATCATCTCCATCTTTTTAGACTCACCTTTTTCGTGTTTCTTTTTAGCCTTTTTAGAGATGTACTTTTCCATTTGTGATTTATTGTATTCTGTTATAGCCATATTATTTCCTTTTCTTTTTAGTTTTACCAGCTTTTGATAGTGCTATTGCTATAGCCTGCTTCTGTGGTCTACCAGATTTCATCTCTGTTCTAATATTACTAGAGATAACCTTTTGTGATTTACCTTTTTTTAGCGGCATAATTTTGTCCTACTGGCGTTTGTATTGTTGACAAAGAAAAAGTCTACAGAAAAAAGGGGGGTGGGGGTCTATTCGATTCCTGTAATAACTTTTACATGAACAGGAGCACCATCTGGGTCTCCACCATGCTCATGCTTTTGTGTCTCTTTCCATTGTGCACGAGATTTAAGCCAGAATATCATAGAAGTCGTATCACCTGATTTAGCTTTCTCATACAATGTGCTAGCAATGACAGAGTTAGCTTCAATACGACCACGCTTAAGTTCTTCTGGATAATACTTTGTGAGAGTGTCAGCAGAGATTGACAACATAGTTGCGATATCTTCGTACCGTGTACCTACTTTACTTAATTCATACACTTGTTTTCGGGTATCGCTATCTGGAAGGTGTGGGGGTCTGCCTACTTTTTTAGGCTCGACTTCTCCCATTATAACATTACTGTCAATATCTTTATTATCACTCATATTAAACCTTTTGTCAATTTTATTTTACTTATGATTATTGTTAGTTTGATTAGTTATTTAAATTAATTATTATGTCAATATTAATTGATACTGATTAGTTATTTAAATCAATTATATCTTGTCAACATTGGTTGATACTGTTATGATTCACTCATAATAATTATAAGAGTAAATCTCAATAAACTTTCCCACGCTATGACTACGCAAGAGCGTAAGAGCCGTCAAGGGTTACACAAAGCGATTCATTCATTAATCTTTTATAAGGAATTTATATTATGAAAATATATAAAAAAGCAATTAAAGAGATTTTAAAAAGAGGTTGGGCTGTTGCTGTATATGATGGAAACGATATGTTATCGAATTCAAAATATTGCACCAAATACACTGAAATAATTGATGATATTGAATGTTGCGATATTGTGCAAGTTTATATCACTAACAATCAAAAATACATCGGTTGCTTTTCAGTAGTCCATGATTACACTTTTGATGATGATGAGTATATTAATGATTATACAATCAGCAAGACCAATCAAGAGTATAATTCTTTAATGGAAAATCTTTATCAATAAATCTCACTAAACTACATTATCCCTTTTTTAAGTCCGATAAACTTATCAGAGGGATAATTGTAAACTTAAACTTACAGGGGTAAATTATGAAATTAAGAAACTTAAATTCAAAATATGGCAAAGAATATCATGGTAGAGATAATCTGTTTATAGTCATTGATATAGATTACAAAAAAGAGTTTAGAATTAAATATAAAATTGACAATGAATCAGATAATCTTTTAAGAAAATTAACTGATAAAGCCATAGCCGAATTAAAAAATAAACATGGTGATGAAATTCAAATTACTAATGTTTACTTATGCACCACAAAATATGGAATTGAATTATTTTTTGGTAAATGGCTAAAACAAAATGAAAATAAAATTATATCAAAACAAATTTAATACAAATAATTAAGGGGCTTTTTAGCCCCTTTTTTTTGCTCTTAATTTATGTATTCTCTAGGCGTAGTTATCCCATCGATAAACATTATACACTCATTTAAAATAAATGTCAATAGAAAAGGGGTATTTTTTTACCCCTTTTTTAATCTATTTAAAACTAATTAAACTTAAGCTATTTGGATAATCTGTAATTAAACTATCAGTAAAACAAAAAACATATCCATCTTTAATGCTGCCATAATTCATTTTTGATATATCCCAATCTAATTTATATTTTTTTACTAATTCTTTTACGGCTTTGAAATAAACTTGCTCATCATTTAATGAGTAGTCAAAAGGGATAGTAACATTAAAATCATTAGTAAATGCTTTAATTCTACTACCTTTTGTATTTGTAGCTGGTAAATATTTTGTTTGAATTGCTTTCATTTTACTCTCCAATAAAATTAATACAATTCTTATTATACATAAAAAAATAATAATGTAAACTTTTATTTACAATTATTTTAATTTAATTTATTTATTAGATTTACTTGAATTTTAATTATAGAATATATTATGAATATAATATATATAGTTATTGCCTTTTGTTTATCATACTTGATAAAATCATTTTTCGCTCGACGCTTCTTACGGCGTTCGCTACAAATGATTAATTTCTATTTAATCACTTAAATAAGGTTAGATTTTATCATATTTTAAGACTTTTGTAAATACCCTAAAAAATACCAATATAAAAAATAATAATAAAAACAATGATTTAAAAAATAAAATAATTTATTGAAAAATAATTAAAAAAAACTATTGACAATATGAATTGACATGATAATATAACCATGTAGTAACAATTTATTAATTATTGGAGAGTAATTATGGAATTAGTAAAAATTCAAGCATATAAATATCAAGAGTTAGATGATAAAGCAAAAGAAAATTATATTCATACAATGTGGGATATGCCATTTGACTATGAAAATGAAGATGAACATGGGAATAGCATAATAAAATATGAATATTTTGGAGATTGGGAGTTATCAGAACAAATAGATTTTTGTGAGTGTAATGAATATTTATTTGATAAATATGGTAACCCAATACATCATTTAATAGAACAAGGAGAGTAATTATGAAAATAGAATTATGCAAAAGATGTCATTCTAAAGTAATTAAGACACCTAAAATAGTTACAAAAGGATATTATTCATTTTGTAAATATCATTATGAAGATTTAAATAAATGGGAAACTTATATAAAACCCAAAAAAACTAAATTAAATAAAGGAGAGTAAAATGAAAAAATTTTATAGTAATGTAACAGTTAGTTTTGGCGGTAATGAATTTAAAGCTAAAAATAAAAGTGATTATATAAAAAAAGTAAAAGAATCTTTTTATCAAGAGTTTGGATTAGAGTTAGAAGATTCTGAAATTACAGATATAGAGGAGAGTAAAGATGAAAAATAAAAAAGTATCATTCCATAACAATCATCTTATATACATCAATCAAGATGTAATAGAGATATTGCAAAAAAGAACATGGCAAAGAAAATGTAAAGACTTCTTGACAATGATAACTTTGCCATTTATATTGACAGTGTTGTTTGTTTTTATGGCATATTGTGTATATATGTTAAAATACTTATAGGAGAGTAAACATGAGTGTAATAAACCAAATACAAAAAGCATTTAATAGAGTAGATGAAAAAATATACAAAAAATATCGTGATTTATTAAAAAATCATGATTGGTATAGTGAATACTCTGATGACCATAGGAGGTGGGAACAGGCATCAGTAGAATATACAGAAATTATGTGTATTGCTCAAAATATGGATAGAGATTATAAAATATTTAATGAGTATGCACCTGATGAATATAAAAAGGAGAGTAACAATGGCTAAATTAAGATTTATACCTAAAACTAAAAAAGATAAATTAATACATGAAATTATGGATTTACAATCATCTTATGTGTTTGGAGACAATGCAGAACGATTATATCAAATGGATGAAGATGAATTGTTTGATGAGTTATGCGATGTAAAATCCATGATTTTAGAGGCAGAACATAATTCTATATAAGGAGAGTAAACATGATAATTAAACCAACGGCAGAAGATTGTGTTAGAGTTACAATCGGAAATTGGGAGGTATGGATAGATGATAGCACAGGAGAAAAAATCATTAGCCAATACTTTTTAGATGATAAAGAGGCAAAGGAGAGAAAGTGATTATAGACATCATTGTGGGTATTATTATTTATATTATTTTAGCAGACTAAAGGAGAAAAATATGCAAGACATAACACTAACAGGCATTATGCCGTATTTTGATAATTCACAATCAAAACTAGCAACAACATTAGGTGTATCAAGACAAGCCGTCAATGTATGGTTTAAAAACGATAAGATACCTTTA
>Ga0208899_1003024_pt1 | contig 10958 bp, 7 predicted proteins | sample VirMetDEL_Nov_24_FD_184518 | JGI IMG/M metagenome (GOLD analysis project Ga0208899, IMG submission 184518) | Aqueous microbial communities from the Delaware River and Bay under freshwater to marine salinity gradient to study organic matter... | ecosystem: Environmental > Aquatic > Marine >...
AGCTATAGATATATTATCTAATGGTTTCAAATTAAGAAGTGCAAATGCTGGTACAAACAGAAGTGCTGAAGCAAATATTTACATGGCATTTGCTGAACATCCATTTGTTGGGGACGGAACGAGTCCTGTAACTGCAAGGTAGGGTTGTATATATGAAACAAATATTTAATAATAGAAACATACGTAAAGGAGTATTATGTCTTGGGCAATAGTAAAAAACGATCAAGTAATTGAGATACTGAATGGTGCAAAAGCTGTAACCATAAACGGTATTCAATACCCTAGTAGTATTTTTGGTGCATGGACAAAAGCCGAGCTTAAAAATATTGGTATTTATCCAACACAGATTACAAGTACAATAGATAGTAAGACTCATAGAGCAACTGGTGGTGTGACTTATACAGTTAATACAGATCACGTAGCTGTGCATTATGGAAAAGTTGCACATAACTTAACTGATTTAAAAACACAACTATTAGCTAAAGTTGATAGTGATGCTAATAATATTTTAACACCGTCAGACTGGATGACTGTTCGACAAGTTGAAGCTGGTGTAACTATAGCTGATGATTGGAAAACATGGAGAGCCAGTATACGAACTCAAGCTGCGGCTATGAAGACAGCTATCAATGCTGTAACAACAATCACTGATGTTCCGGGATTATATGTAACCTATGCATCAGCTAGTGACGGAACATTAACATCAGTATCTAGTGGTCATCTATGGCATTGGCCAGCTAATCCAGATGAGGCTTAGAGAAAGGTGGAGAGAATAAATGTCCACCGATACAATTCTATTTGATGTAAATTTCAGACCGGGGATAGACAGAGAATCTACACAGTATGCCTCTAAAGGCGGATGGTATAATGGGGATAAGGTACGATTCCGTGCTGGTAAACCAGAAAACATTCGTGGCTATGAGAAGAGAGTACAACAATCATTCATTGGTACAGGTCGATCTGCTCATTCATTCACAAGTAACACAGGAGTAAAGTTTCATTCGTTTGGTACACCAAGTCATCTTTATGTATATGCTGGTGGTACTAATGCAGACATCACACCGATTCGTACATCAATAACAACATCAGGAACATTTAGTACACAAGCTGGATCAACACGTATTCAAGTATCAACAACAAACCATGGAGCTAATGTTGGTGATTACTTTATTGCCGTATCGTCAACAACGATTGGTGGTAATCTTGTATTTAATAATGCTCAATATGAAGTTGTATCAGCCACACAAAATGAATTTACATTTAATACAACAGTAGCCGCATCGGCAACAACGAGTGGTCAAGGCCGAGCTAACATACGATTCTACATACACTCTGGTGGTTCTCAAAATATTCCAGAACTAGGTTGGGGTATTGGTCTCTATAATGCTGGTGTATCAATTACTGGTAAACGTACATGGAATAGTCCTGCTAGTATATCTGGTGATGCACAAACTGAACCATTACGACAATGGGCACTTGATAACTTTGGTGAAGACTTGCTAGCCCTACCACGAGAAGGTCGTTTATATGTATGGGATCAATCAGGTGGCACAGGTAACAGAGCCGTAGTTGTATCGACAGCTCCAAGTGCCTCTAACTTTATGTTTGTATCACAACAAGACAGACACGTTATTTGTTTAGGAACACATGGAGTAGCTAGTGGGTTTGACCCTATGCTTGTTAGGTGGTCTGATCAAAACGACTACACAAACTGGAATGTCAATGTCAGTAGTACATCAGGTGAGAATCAACTAGGTGACGGTAGTGAGTTAATCACTGGACTTAACACTCGTAACCAATCACTAATCTGGACAGACAATGCTGTACATGCTATGGAGTTTGTTGGTCCACCATTTATATTTAACTTTAGACAACTTGGTTCTAACTGTGGTATTGCTGGTCAACATGCAGCTATTGAATTAGATGGTCGTGTATTCTGGATGGGTGCAAAAGATTTCTTTGTATATGATGGTGCTGTCAAAGCTTTACCATGTACAGTCCGTCGTTATGTCTATGATGATTTTAACTTTGACCAAAAAGAAAAAGTATATGCTGGTACGAACCAAGAGTTTAGAGAAGTGACATGGTTGTATCCAAGTAAGAATTCTACAGAGGTCGATAGATATGTAAGTTATAATCCTGTTGAAAACTACTGGACATTTGGTACAACTATATTTACAACATGGGAAGATAAAGAGGTATTCCAAAACGTGTTAACAACGGGTCAAGAAACAAGCACGACGAATTATTTATACACAAACGAACCAGAGGGTTTATATACAGCTGATGGCCAAAAGCAAGAAGCTTTCTTAGAGTCAGCTGAATTTGACACAACTCCTCCAGCTTATGGTGCAGGAGATAATATTATGTACTTGGATAGAATCGTTCCAGACTTTACAATAAATGATGGTGGTATTGTTACACTAAAAATGAAACTGAAGAACTTTCCGAATGGTGAAGTTAGAGAGAAGGGACCATTTACTGTAACACCAACCACACAATTTATAAGAACACGTGCTCGTAGTCGTCAAGCTATTATTCGTATCTCGACATCTACGGGTGGAACTAACTGGCGACTAGGATCTTTTAGAATGGATGTAACACAAGATGGCAAAAGATAACAAAAGAATACCAAGAAAAAAAGGACAACCAGTCGGTAGTAAAAAACACTCTGACTTGTATACTGATGAGAATCCAAAGGGAACTATTCGTGGTTTAAAATTTACAACCGTTGCAGATGCACGATCTTCGGTAGCTAAAATTAAAAGATCGAATAGAACACATGCACATAAGACACAAGCTGCTATAGCTATGGAACAACGAGCTAGAGTTGCAGGTAAAACAGGACCAGCTAAAGTGTATAGAACATTTATAAATCAACAAAAGAAAAAGACACAACAAAAGAAGAGGAGTGTAGCTTAAATGGCAGACTATCCTAGATTCCCAAGAATAACTCCTAATATGCAAAACAACTCAACTACGTTTACCATATCAGAAGCAACAAGTTTTACACCTGCAAAGACACAAACTGTATCATTTCTTGAAGCTAGTAATGCTAATGCTTTTTCTGACAATGCACTTAACCAAATGGAAACGTGGGCCGATACCTTAAACGATAAACTATCGGCAGACCAAGTAAAGATTCGTAACAGTGTACAACAAGATCAGTTTGGTTCTGTTAGTATTCCTGGTCGACTACGATTAAACAACAACTTATCAAACCCAGATACAGCCGAGCCAACTCCAGTAGCTGGACAGATGAGATTCAACACAGCTACCAATAAGTTTCAAGGCTATGATGGTACAGCTTGGAGGGACTTTCACTGATGGGATTTTTTAGAACAGTAGGTAGTGTTGTTAGAGATGTAGTTGCACCTATTACACTAGGAATCATAGGTGGTCCTGCTTTTGGTCCGTTGTTAGCAGCTACATATTCTGGTATTAACACAGGTATTAAAACTGGTAGCCCACTAGCTGGTATTGGTTCAGCTGGTTTAAGCTTCGGAATGTCAACTGCACTTCAAGGGTTAAAAGCACCAACACCTAAAGGATTAGATTTATCGGCTGCGGCTAGTCCAATTGCTTCAAAGTCGGCTGCACCACTTACTCAAACTATTATGGGAGAAACAGTTGGAACAGGTATAAACACAGCAACAAATATAGCAGCTCGTTCGGCTGGTGTAGGTGCTATGCCTCAAGCTTTATCACCGATTGCAAATGTGGGTTCTGAAGTTATACCTAGTTATGTAGACCAAATAACTACAAAGTTTACAACACCAATAAGTAGTCTTGATAAAACAGGGCTGGTTGAAAAACTTCCAGATTTTGTTGGTAGACAATCACCACTAACAGTTGCTGGTGCGGGTCTTGCTTTACAAACAGTGGCCACTCCTCCACCAGAACCAGCCCCATTTGTCCCAATGCAACCACAACGTAGAACCACTGACCTCAGTAAGTATGACTACAAAGGTCCACTTGATCGTGGTGAATATACATATGCTGATCCAGAGGACATTGCTTACGGCAGAGCCACACCAGATTCATATGGTTATCTCGGCGCTAAAGAAGGTGGTAAAATCAAAGCTCAAGGTGGTGGAGTTATGATGCAACAAGGTCCATACAATCCGCAGATAGAAGCACAAAAGGGAACCTTCCGTCCAACAGGATCTTTGGTTCCACCCACAGCTGGTCCAAGCATTTCAAGACTCGCCCAAACTCAACCAATGATGTCAATGAGTCCACAAAAGATTAGAGGACTAGCCCAACCAGTAGCACCAACTGTGCCTACAAATATGCCAATGTCTAGCCCAACTCCGATGATGCCATCACAAGGACCAATGCTACCACAAGGTGGAGGTGGTCTTGCTCCACAACCAACACGTGAGCCATTACCAGAAATAGCAAACAATGCACAAAAACTTATAGATCAATTACCACAAAAAGATATTAGTGTTAACATTGATCAGATCCGTCAGTTTATTGGACTGGCTAAAGGTGGGGAAGTTAAAGATGACTTTAATAAAATGGGTATCTATCAAAAACCAGAAGACTACAATGTAGAAGAAATGGCCGAGGGTGGAGAAGTAAACTCCGACAAAACATTACAAGAGAATGCATTCGTTATACCAGCAGATGTCGTGGGTCACATAGGTGACGGTTCATCTGATGCTGGTGCTCAAAGATTACAACAATTTCTGGGTATGAACCCGCAACAGTATCAAGCGGGTGGGATAATGGCGGGTGAACTTCAAGGACCAGGTGGTGGTATGGATGATCTAATCCAAACTAGCATCGAGGGTAAAAGAGCTGCTGCTGTTAGTCCACAAGAATTTGTAGTGCCACGAGATATTGTTGCAGAGTTAGGGCAAGGTAGTTATGATAAGGGATCAAATAAACTATATGCGCTAATGAGAAACGTACGTAAAACAAAAACAGGAACAACGAAACAACCAGCCGAACTTACACAAGGATTAGGGCAGTTGATGAGAACGGCTATTGGTTGAGGTAGAAGAGGTACAATCATATGACGATATTAATGAAGTGTTTATGTTATTTCCAGTGGAAGTAGAACGGATACCGTTTGACAATAAATATACACCAGAAATACTAAAGAACCATATTGAAAGAGGAGTGCTAGGTTTGTTAAGAATTAAACATAATGGTAGAATAGTCGCAGGTTATGTAATAAAAATAAATGTTTATCCAACGGCGAAAAGACTACTAGAAATTTTATTTATCTTTGGTAGAAATCTTAACTTCAGTATTGGTAAACAAATATTTAAAAAGCTAGAAGACTTGGCAAAGAAGCTAAAGTTAGATGGCATTGAATTAACAGGTCGCATGCAATGGAATAAAGTATGTGATAAACTTGGTTTCGATAACCAACAATTTATACAGAGAACTAAATGGCTGACTTATTAAAACGACTTAAAATTTCTGAACAACAATACGGTGTAGGAATGGAGGACAATCCATTCCAAGATGTGTCCAACGACGAAGCAATGAAAGTATGCTTTGGTGGTGGTGGCGGTAGATCACCTCCTCCTCCTCCCCCGTCAACAGTTACACAACAAACAAGTAACATACCAGAATATTTTCAACCGTATCTAGAAAGATTATTTGAAAGAGCCGAAGCTGTTACAACCGAACCATTTCAAAGATATGAAGGACAAAGACTAGCTACAACAACACCACAACAACAAGCAGCATATCAAGGTGTTGAAGAAATGGTTGGTGGATACAAACCATATATAGCTACGGCTGATTTACTTACGGCTCAAGCAGCTCAACAATCAACTGATCCATCGGCAGTGGCCGCACGTATGAGTCCATACCAACAAGCTGTTATTGATATACAAAAAAGAGAAGCCTTACGAGATGCTAATAAACTACAACAACAAATAGGAGCATCGGCAGTTGGTGCTGGTGCATTCGGAGGATCACGACAAGCCTTACAAGAATCAGAACTTGCTAGACAGACTGGTCAAAGACTAGCCGACATCCAAGCTGTAGGTTCGCAACAAGCTTTTCAACAAGCAATGAATCAGTTGTCTGCTGATAGAGCAGCATCACTTGCGGCTGGTCAACAGTTTGCAGGTCTTGGTGCTCAACAACAACAGTTAGGTTTAGCTGGGTTAGGTGCCCTTGAAACTGTTGGTGGTACACAACAAGCTCAACAACAAAGAGCATTAGATATTGCTTACGAAGATTTTGCACGAGAAGTAACCAGACCATCACAACAAGTACAAGAGATGTCATCTGTACTTCGTGGATTTAATTTACCAGTATCGACATATACAACCTCACAAGCACAACAAGCTCCACCAACATTCGGACAACAAGCGGCTGGTCTTGGTCTAGGTGCATTAGGTATCTATGGTGCGGGTAAAGGTGTAGGACTATTCGCCGAGGGTGGTGAAGTCCCAGATAATCCAGGTATTAAAAAGTTAGCCGCCAAAGCTCCACAAGTTGTAGAGAAGATGGGCTTTGATCCACAAGAAGTTATTAATGCCTATATGGGAGGTAAGATGAACTACGATAACGGTGGAGTTGCTGGTCGAAAAAAATCAAGGTTTGGACCTTTAGATTTTTCTGGTCCAGATGAACTCTTTGGAATATATACAAGTAGATATGATGATGATAGAATTAGAGGTCGTAGGGCTAAACAAAGAAAAGAAAAGATGGAAGAAGAGTTAAAAGAACAAACTGGTTATGATGTCACAAAATTTGAAGAAACACCAGTTATACCTATGAGCAGAGAAATGGGTAAAAGTATGCTTGAAGAAGAAAAAAAATTAGATGATAGCACATCGACAACTGGCACATTACCAGATGGTAAGGTATCTTATGATACAAATGTTGGTGGCACTGACACTGGTACTGACACTGCTACCACAAATTTCACGGCACCAGAAGTAACCCCAGAACCAACTGTCCCTCAAGAAGATCCATATGCATATAACAAAGACCTTATGAATAAGTATCTTGCTGAGTTGTTCAAAGAAGAAGAAGGAATAGATATTGGTACAACGGCTGCGGCTTTAGGTATGATTCAAGGAATTGGTGGATCTCGTGAAGATATTAAAGCGGCTCAAGAATCTGCTGAAAAACTTGCGGCTCTTCAGATGGGTAGAGAAAAAGCAGAACGTGAAGCTTTAGGTAAAGCTGTGACAATGGGTTTAACTAGAGAACAAATGGAAAGAGAAGCTGCTAGACTTGATCCATATTATGAAGCTAAAGGCGAAGAGTCAAGAGCGACGGCTGAAGCATTAGGTGCTTTTGGTGGAAGTGGAGAAAAGCTAGGGAAGTTTAGACAAGATATAGCTGAGAATATATTAAAAACCGATTATGATTTACAAAAACTTCAATTACAAATAGCTAAAGCTCCAGCAGGTAGTGAAGAAAAAGAATCTCTTCGAGTAAAATTTAATCAAATGCTTCAACAAAGGATAAATGAACAAGTGAGCATACTTACAGGTGGAAAAGGTAGTATAGAAAATTACTTACTTAAAAGTAAATTTAGGTCACCTTCTGGCATGGGATATTCAATAGATCAGCCACAACCAAAAGGTTAAATTAATATGGTTCGTAAAGTTCAATACGGAGATTATGGGACACTTAATTTCCCAGACGAATATACAGACGATCAAATAAAAGAATACATCGATGATAACTACAAGGTCATTGAAAATAGATTGAATGTTCCTATACGAGAGAATGTTCTTGAAGACAGTTTTGCCGAAGCTATTATTCCTGGTCAAAACATAGAACTTGGTTTTCGTCAGTTTCAAAAATCATTAGAACTAGGTCTTGCCAATCTTGGTTTACGTGATCAAGAAGAAGCGGCATACAATTCACGTATGTATGAGAAGAGAATACAAACTCTTCAAGATCAAATAATAAAAGAGAATCCAGAACAATTTAATGCTTTAGTACAAGCTGCCGATGCTGAGACTTTTGGTGAAGCAGCAAAGATTATAGCAAGCAAACCCTCGGCTCTTGTACCTCTAATACTACAATCATTAGGAACATACATACCAGCTCTAGGTGTTACTGGTGCCACGGCTATAGCAACACGAGGACTAGGCACTGGTAAGTTCTTGTCAACATTAATTAATGCGGGTTCATTAGGATCTGCTAGTTTTGCAACAGAATACAACATGTCATTTACAGATTCTTTTGAAGAGTCTGGTGTTGATATTAACGATCCTCTTGAAGTTGTTAATGCTTTAAACGATGAGTCTATACTTAGTGAAGCAAGACAAAAAGGTTTAGATCGTGGTATACCGATTGGTATCTTTGATGCTTTAGCTTTTGGTGCTGCTGGTCAGATTCTACGTATGACTAAGAATGCAGGCAAGACTGGTCTTGGCGCTAAACTTGCGGCGAGCACTGGTGAGATTGGTGTTGGTGGTAGTTTAGGTGCTATGGGTGAAGCCGTGGCTCAAGTAGCATCTGAGGGTAGTATAACCAAACCAGGTGAAGTTCTGCTTGAGGGTATAGCTGAAGGACCGACTGGTCTCATCGAGGCTGGTATTAACAGTTTACAAAAAAATGAGAAAGTAATAGACGAAGATAAAGATAAAGGGCAAGAACCGCCAAGAATAGATGAAGAAGAGAAGACACCAAACGAAACAACCTTTGGTAATTTAAATAAACCAGAGACTGATATTTTAGATGATGCGGAATTAATCGATCAGACTGATCAATTAACAGCTACAGGCATTCAAGAAATATACAATGTTATATCAAATCAAGGTACAGGTGTAATTAATAAACGAAAGATACGTAAACAACTTGAGACACCATTAGCAAAATATTTAGAAAAAAATACCGATATTGAAAATGAGATTTATGATGCACTAATCCAAGATAATAAGATTGTAGTTGAAGGTAAGTCATTAATTATACCGTCACCAGATGCTTCCGAAACGGTAAGAAATTTAGCCAGACAAGAAAAAGAAAAGATAAAGAAACAACAAAAAATAGATAAACTTAAAAATCAAATTGTCGAACCAAAAACATTTGGAAAACCAAAACAAGGGGTGTTAGATAAAAAACTAACAAGTAGAAAGAATGCTATAGCTAAGACACTGCCTAATAAAAAAGATAAGGATTCATTTAAACAAGGGTTTAATGAAGGCACACAATCTACAACACAAGAGTTTAGTGACAATAAAAATAAAAGGGTAGGTAAAATTACTACAGTTAAAGTTCCAAAAGAAACTGGTTTTATTGGTGCAGCTATACCAGCTGGATTATCAGAACAAGTAGTACAAGAAACAGGTAAACCTTTTTATGTTGTTGAGCCAACAAGTCAACCACCTAAAGCTTTTACATCAATGAAACAAGCGCAGAATTATTTAAGAGATACGGCAAACACAAAACCTGGTCAAAAGAAAAAACTAGAACAACTTAAAGAAGCTACAAATACAGTACCAGAAACACGTAATATGATTAATCCAACACCTATATCTTTAGGTATGGATGTTGATGATACAGCAGCTAGTATAAATCAAAGGGTTCGTAATCAAAGATATTCAAATCGTAAAAAATACAGAGAAACAACAACGACAAAACCATCAAGCACTCCTGAAGCCAACACAAGTGTGACTCAAGAACAGGATGAAACAGCACTAGAAAACGAAGTTGCACAAGATGAAACAGTTAGAGAGGTAGATAAAAAATTAGAATCAATTGATAGACAAATTGATCCTAGTGAAAAACGCACATCAAAAGATCAGAAAGATGAAGAGAGTAAATTAAGAAATACTGCTGAAGCTTTAGGTAGTTTAAAAGATACGGCAGGTATGGGATTCAGAAATTGGGTAAATAGTTTATATGATCGTGCATCAAAAAGTATAAATATTGGGAAACTTGCAGAAGTAATTATAGGTAAAGATGAACTTCGTGCTAAGACATATGAACAACTATCAAAATTAATTTTACCTTTTTACAATTTACCTAAACAAAGTAAAGTTAAAATTGCCAAGGCTATTGCTTATGCCAGAGTTACACAAATGGATGTAACAAATCCTAATGAAATAAAAACAATAACACCTCAACAACTTCAAAGTAATAATATAGAGAATCCTATATTTAAACCAGGCGATCCTATTTTAAAAGAAGGTATTACTCTTTCAGATCAAGAAATGGTTGGTGTTAAAGCTGTTCAAGCAATGGCAAACTTTGAACGTAATCAAGTTATTTTAGAATCACTAAGAAATTTTATTGAAAATGTTCAAGGTGCTCCACCGAATGTTAGAGGTTTAATTGATGATGCTATACGAGAATTAAATGTAAACCTTGGTCCGTTAACACAACCTCAAGCTTTTGGGACTGGTCTGAATGGTAGACAGTTTAACTCAGACATCGGTCCAATACTTAAAAACTTAGCTAAAGAAATAAACAAGATTAATGACAATAAGGAAACACCAGAGTCAATCATTGCATTTACAACAGGTGACCGTATAGAAAAGTTAAATGCATACTTTGATATGTATTATTTACCAACAAGTAGAAGTGGTGATAAATATGTTTCTGCTACCCGTTATGTAAAAGTAAAAGACAGAAATAATAAGGATGCTAAAGATAAATTTGGGAATCAAAAGTATAAAAAAGAAACTATACATTGGGAAGCTTTTGATACTAAAGGTATTTGGAAAGGTAGATCGCAAAAGAGATTAGCTGAACAGTCAGTTAAAGATTTAAGAGAACAGTACAAAGATTTAATTAATCAAAAATTACCAGAAGGTGCTGTAGATTCTAAAGGTAATACAATAAAATCAGGAACACCAATTGTGACTGTAAATAATATTAAAGATAATACATTTAATAATGTTCGTAAAGATGCTACGTCTCAATTTGAAACAAGTCTCGATAGATTTCTTTCAATATTACCTCAAGATTATTTTATGCAAACATCTTACATGTCTCCTAACACAGATTTACTACCCACT
>Ga0208899_1003031_pt1 | contig 10944 bp, 15 predicted proteins | sample VirMetDEL_Nov_24_FD_184518 | JGI IMG/M metagenome (GOLD analysis project Ga0208899, IMG submission 184518) | Aqueous microbial communities from the Delaware River and Bay under freshwater to marine salinity gradient to study organic matter... | ecosystem: Environmental > Aquatic > Marine >...
GGTATAGACTTATACTGCAAACTACATGAGGAGACAGATAATGAATAGATTTATCATAGAACAAACACCACAAGAGATTGCTAAGTCTTTATGTGACCAACACATAGTCAAGATGCCACTTGAAGAAGCACAGATGCTATGCACTACACTATGGCATCATGCACCTGACTATGCAGAGGAGCATGGGTTATACAAACCTGTGCATCAGAAGCACCCTTGCACACTATGGGCAATGGAGTGTCAGCTTAATTACATATGGGCATTTGGTTTATATGATGCCATGTTGACTGAATACACTAACAGATATAAAAAGATACATGGTGCAGTCAAACACTTTACACCTTTATGGGAAGGCAGAAAGTTTGTACCTAATTGGAAGAACTTTATGACACCACACCCACAATGTTTTAGTGGGCATGATGACTTGAAGACACATGAGGTATTTCCTATACTAGCCTATAGAAGATTTTATATAGTTGACAAACTTAAATTTGCAAGGTACAAGTATACACAGAAACCACAATGGCTAGAAGGAGAAGTAGCATGAAGTTAAAACAGTTAATCAAAATAGCAGAAGCAGTAAACGGAAAACTACCTGCTGATATGTACGAGTTAGATGAGGTAGAGCATTACTCTTTACATAGAAATGAACCTGTAACTATGGCAGACATGGACATAGTGTACTTGGTTAGGGCATTTAAGCATCAAGAACGTATGCTTAGAAGACAACTAGGTGCTGACACATTATCTGAAACAGTATCCAAGTTAGCAAAAGAACGTGATATGTGGAAAGAGAAAGCCATGAATATGGTTGAGAGAGAAACATATGAAGCAACTAAGGAAGCTCTAGCTAAAGTGAATAGACAACCTACTGTAACTGCTGAAGCCTTTGATGTAGCATGGAAAGAGTGGGAACATTGGAAAGCTAAAGCAGAGATGTGGAAGAGTGAATATGAGAAAGCTACATCTAAGAAAGGTTGTAACTATGTATTCAGCGAGATACCTAATGATACAGATGGGCAAGAGTTTGTTGACACCATGAAGAAGTATCTTAACAAAGACTCATATAAGATACGAGTACGTGGACAACACATCAAGGAAGAACTCAAGGGCACAGGTGCTACCTATTGGGGTCAAGGTTTGAATGAGTCATCTCACATGAGAGTTTATGTGGATGTTAAATAATAGACTTGACATTTTTTTATAAACACTATATAAGTAATTATCACTTAACCAAAGTCCCAACTTGGGACATCAATTTTGAAAGGAGACTAACATGCCATTAGATGCACAAATTACAGAACTATTTAACTTAGACGGAACAGACCTAGACTTCAAAGTTAAGTATGAAGATACTAAATTCACAGGTAAAAGATATGTAAAGAACTCTGTCACAGGAGAATATTTAGGTATCGTGGGAGATAAGTTCAAAACAATAGACCACAAAGATTACTTCAATGGTATCAAAGAGGTTATACAAGAGAACAGATTACCTCACGAACTTGATAATGCACGAGTAAAAATATCAACTGCACGTAACTGTGCTTTTGCTTTGTTGGATATTACATTACCAAATGTTAAGCATACAATCACAACTGCTAAACATCAAACAACAATCAACGAAAGAATCATCGCCTTACATGGTATTGATGGGTCTTGTTCTAACCAAGTATACTTCGGTGCTATTGATAGCTACTGCTCTAACGGACAGATAGGTGGAGAGTACGACACTATCAAGAGAAAGAATACAAGTGGTCTCAGACGTTCCGTATTGTTGAATGAAGTACGTGAAGCTAAGAATAACTTTGACAAACGTGCTAACCTTATGCAAGAGTGGGCAAACATACCTCTCAAGATAGATGGTAAAACTTTTATGGAGAGTATCATCTCATCAGAGAACCTAGCAAAGAAGATGTACGAGTTAGCTTGTCAAGAGATTAGCAAGAGAGGTAAGAATGTATTCGCCTTATACTCTGCATTCACAAACTATGCATCTTATGCAGATGAGAGAAATGGTTTCAACATACGTAACACAGGTTTTGATACTAAAGCAGAGACCATGTGGAGAAGAGAACAAGAGGTAGCCAAGTGGGTATCATCACCTCAGTTCAAACAATTATTGGTGGCATAATGAAACTTGAAGACTTACTCAACGAGTACTATTTATCCTTTGAATACAATAACTTACGTCAAGAAACTAAAGTACAGTATAAGTATTTTTTGGGTATAGTTTCCTCTACAAGTGTGGTTGATGGCAAAGAGTTAGGCAGTTATAAACTGTCTAGCTTGACCACCAAACTCGCAAAATTATCTTACAACAAATGGTGTGAGAGAGGTGTGTCATTCGCTAATCATCTCATGTCTGTTGTCAGAGTCTTGCTTAATTACGGAATCAACATGGAGCATTGTAACATGAACCCATTCAGTAACATCAAAAAACGTGTGACCAAGAGCCGAAAAGTTGTTTGGACAAAAGAAGACGTTATCAGGTTTCTTGATACCTGTTACTCAGACTTTAACACACGAAGCATTGGTCTCATTGCACAGATGGCATATGAATGGTGTCAAAGAATTGGCGATATGAGGTTGCTTGAGTGGTCTAACCTTGATTTAGATGCTAAACGTATGCAGATTGAGCAGTCAAAGCGAAGAGCACAAGTATTTTTACCTATATCAGGTGAATTACATGAGATGTTAGTACAACAACACGATGATTATGGGTTTCAAAAGTATGTAGTACCTCGCCCAAGAGCCTACAGGGGGTCTTACAAGCCTTATTCACTAACTAAGCTACCCATACTAGCTAGAAAGATAATGGACTCTGCAGGACTTTCTAAGGAGCTTAGATTAAGTGACTTACGTAGAACAGGTACAGTTGAAATGGTAGATGCAGGTGTATCAATGGGTAATATTATGTCAGTTACAGGACATGCTAACCCACAATCTGTTAAACCATATATGAAAAATACATTCACGAGTGCCAACTTAGCATTGCAAGCAAGAAAAAATTTGACACATGAAAAAAGCTATGGTACAAGCATGTTAAGTGCCGACAAGGAAGGATGTATATAATAACATGTTAAGTGTATATCAATATGTAAAAGACTTAGACATAAGTAATGGAGAAACAAAGAGAGTTAACTGTCCTATGTGTAAATCATATAAGACTTTTACAGTCACAAGTAACATGGGCACTATCGTGTGGAACTGTTACAAAGCATCGTGTAGTGTGAAGGGCAACTCTCGTGTTCACATGACTGTTGACGAGATACGTAACTTCAACAAGGTGTCCCAACTTGGGACATCATTTGAATTGCCTGAGTGTGTTGTGTCTCATTCTTACAGAAAAGAAGTTATGAACTTCTGTGAACTGTGGGATTTAGATGTTGACAAACTTGATTTAATGTATGATGTTAAAGAGAGCAGAGTTGTTTTTCCAATAAAAGAAAACAATAAGATTGTTGATGCTACAGGTAGGTCTGTGTATAACAAGTTACCTAAATGGAAACGATATGGTAACTCGGACTTGCCATATTCATTTGGTTGTGGTAGTATCGCAGTTGTTGTAGAGGATTGTGTGAGTGCAGGAGTCGTTGGAAGTGATGTATTAGTTGGGGTAGCTGTGTTAGGTACGTCATTGTCGGATTCACATAAACTGTTTCTTTCACAATTCTCTACTGCTATAATAGCACTTGACCCTGACGCATTACCCAAATCTTTTGCATTTGCTAAAGAGTTACGTTCACATGTCAAGAATATTAAGATACTTAAATTGAAAGATGATTTAAAGTACAGAGACGAAGAAGACATAACTAATTTAAAACTACTAACCCCAAAGGAGACACAGATATGGAATTAGCATTAATACGAAGTTTGATGGATAAATCATTTTATGATTCCCATCGTGGAGCAAAGTGTCCTGACAGATTATTTAGTAAGGATGCAAGAAAGGTGAAGCAGTCTGTTGACAAAGCTATGAGTAGATATGAGAGAACTGTTACACCTGATGAGATAGAAGCCTTGTTTATGTCAAGCAATCCTACACTCACTACTGCACAGAAACAGGCTTACTCACATTTGTTTAGACAGATAAAGAATGAGCAACCTATGGGAGAGGATGTAGCACAAGAGGTGCTATCCAAACTGTTTCAGCAAGTTGTGGGCGAAGAGATTGCTAACATAGGATTTGATTACGTCAATGGTTCTCACTCAAGCCTAGAACCTATACGTAACATACTTGAAGTATACGGAGATGATTTTACACCTAACCTTAACGTGGAGTGGGATGACATGGAGATTGATACATTATTAGCGAAGAATGACTTGGAAGCACGTTGGTCGTTTAACTTACCAACTTTAACAAGACAAGTTGAGGGCATCAATGCAGGACACTTAATTGAAGTAGGAGCAAGACCTAACACAGGTAAGACTTCTTTTCATGCAAGTTTGTTAGCAGGTCCTGATGGCTTGGCAAGGCAAGGTGCAAGTTGCATCATTCTCTGTAACGAAGAAGGTAGCCACAGAGTTGGTGCTAGGTATCTGACTGCATCAACAGGTATGACTATGAGAGAAGTGAAGCAGAACCCAAGTAAAGCACGAGACTTGTATGCACCTGTCAAAGATAACATCAAGATAAAAGATGCAACAGGTCGTGACATGTCGTGGGTAGAGAGTGTGTGTAAGACATATAAACCTGACATTGTTGTGCTTGACATGGGAGATAAGTTTGCACGTACAGGTGGCTTTGCAAGGACAGATGAAGCACTCAAAGCCAATGCTATACATGCTCGTATGATTGCAAAGGAACACAAGTGTGCAGTCTTTTATATGTCTCAGCTATCTGCAGATGCAGAGGGTAAGGTGTTACTCAATCAAAGTATGATGGAAGGTAGTCGTACAGGTAAGGCAGCCGAAGCGGACTTGATGATATTGATTGCCAAGAATCCACCAAGACAAGATGAGACAGAAGAGGATTTACAAAGACATTTAAATGTGGTAAAGAATAAACTTACAGGATGGCATGGTGTTGTCCATTGTAATTTGAACTACAGAGTAGGAAGATATGAAGCATGATACAATTTAATTTATTCAAAGAACTACCACAAAAAGAAAACCCTATAGTTGATGGTGTTGTCTGTATCAAGTGCGAGATAAGACAACCCATAACACATTTCTCTGTTATGAAAGCAGGTGAGATAAAAAGAACTTGCAGGTCTTGCAGGAAGGGTCATAAGGAAGTCTTGAACAAACTAAGAAAAGAAAATGCTTATCCTGATAAAGATTATTCATGTGCTATATGTGATAGGACATTAGAGGAGTTAGGAAAGCATGGTCAGACTAGATTACAGAATTGGGTGCTAGACCACTGCCACGATACAAATACCTTCAGAGGTTGGGTGTGTCATAAATGCAACACAGGTTTAGGTGGATTCTCTGATGACTTGACTATTATTGAAAGAGCAGTTATATACTTAAACAAACATAAGGAAAGATTAAATGAAGCTAACACTTGATGTAGAAAACACAACAACAAAACGAGATGGTAAGTTACATCTTGACCCATTTGAACCAAACAATAAACTAGTCATGGTGGGTTGTCTTACAGATAAAGGAGAGGAGTATTTGTTTAGAGACAACTTTGATGGGGTACAAGAGTTGCTTGACCAAGCTACTATACTCATAGGTCACAACATAGCATATGACCTTATGTGGATATGGGAATGTGGATTCAAATATGATGGTCCTGTCTTTGACACAATGCTTGGTGAGTACATATTGCAACGAGGTATCAAAGAACCTTTGCATTTAAAAGACTGTGCATTGAGATATGAATTAGATACACAGAAAGAAGATACACTTAAAGATTACTTTGCAAAAGGATACAATACAGATGAAATACCTGCAGAAGAGTTATCCTTTTATTTATCTGCAGACTTACATGCAACTCAGCAGTTAGCTGATGCTATATATAAAAAGTTAAATACTGAAGAGTACAGCAGTCTAATGAACTCAGTTATACTAACTAACAAAGTTTGTGTTACTCTTGCTAAGATATACAAGAATGGTTTTAAGGTAGATAAAAAAGCATTAGATGAAGTTAGAGTTGAGTTTGAACAAGAGAAGCATGAAGTAGAGACTAGACTTAAAAAGCAAGTTCAGCATTTAATGGGAGACACACCTATTAATTTAAATAGTCCTGAGCAGATGTCTTGGGTTATCTATAGTAGAAAACCTAAAGATAAAACTATGTGGGCTAACAACTTTCATCCTTACATGGACATATCAGAGTACAAAGAAAAGGTTAGTGATTATTCTGATATTGTGTATAAAACTAAAGCAGTAAAGTGTGGTGAGTGTTATGGGGATGGTTACATAAGAAAGGTAAAGAAAGATGGAAGTTTATACTCTAAGCCAAACAGGTGTAATAATTGTAATACTTTTGGCTACTTATTCAATTCTACGAAATCTATAGCAGGTTTAAAGTTCTCACCACCAAATGCTAAATGGGTTAGTGCTAATGGATTTACAATTAACAAAACATATTTAGAAACACTAGCTAACGTAGCAAAGAAAAATAATATGCAAAATGCAGTAAACTTTCTAACTGACTTACAGAGATTGTCTGCTCTAGATACGTACTTGTCTTCATTTGTTGAAGGTATAAACGCATATGTAAAAGAGGATGGCATGTTGCATGTGAGACTGTTGCAACACAGAACTGCGACAGGTAGGTTTAGTGGTGCTGACCCTAATATGCAGAACATGCCTAGAGGTGGTACATTCCCTGTAAAGAAGGTATTTGTATCACGTTGGGAAGGTGGTAAGATACTTGAAGCTGACTTTGCACAGTTAGAGTTCAGAACTGCAGCTTATTTATCACAAGACAAAGTAGCAATAAAGGAGATTAAAGATGGATTTGATGTACATGCATACACTGCTTCTGTCATTACGGAATCAGGTCAGAAGACTTCTAGGCAAGAAGCCAAAGCCCATACCTTTGCACCTCTCTATGGAGCAACAGGATTTGGGAGAACGTCTGCTGAAGCGAAATATTATGAACAGTTTACACAGAAGTACAAGGGAGTGGCATCGTGGCACTCTAAGTTGGCGAAGGAAGCTCTGAATACAGGTATGATAACAACACCATCAGGTAGACAGTTTTCTTTCCCTGATGTACAGAGAAGAAGAAATGGAACTGTGTCACATTTTACACAGATAAAGAACTATCCTGTGCAGTCATTTGCTACTGCTGATATTGTTCCAATTATTCTTGTGCACATTCAAAAAGAACTTGACAGGTATAAATCATGTGTGGTAAATACAGTACATGATTCTATAGTAATAGATATACATCCTAGTGAGGAAGAGAATGTTTTGAATATTATACGTCACACAAATAAGTCATTGAATAATATAATTAATTTAGAGTTTGGTATAGACTTTGATGTGCCTCTTTTACTTGAGGCAAAAATTGGTACTAATTGGCTTGACACCAAAGATGTATCGTGATATAACTATGGTTCTTTTGAAAGGAGAAAATTATAAATGACAGATTTAGTTACAATTAACACCGACAGTTATGCTACTATGGCGAAGGCAATGGGCTTGCCTACTAGCACTGTTGAGAAAAAGGCTAACACCTTAAATAGATTTAGAATATGGCACAATCCTACTATGGGTATGGGGGAAGCTAATGGTAAGTCTGTTAAGATGGAAGTCGTTGAGGGTGGTCTGTATAGACTAGAAATACCAGGTGACCCTAGCACTTTTTATTTTTCTGAAAAGGTAGAGTTTAGACCCTTCTTACAGAGATTTATGTACAAGAAGTTTAAGCAGAATCGTAATGCGAAAGATGGAGAAAAGCAGGGTGGTTATGTTAAAACAATAATGGCTGATACATTAAACATTGACCTTAAAGATGATGATGGCACTTTTAACTGTGGCAAGCCAACAGGATATGTTAAAGACTTTCAATCATTACCTGAAGCTACAAAGAAGCTAATAAAAGAGATTAAAAGAAACAGAGTTGTCTTTGGTCTTGTAAAGTTGATTGACCCTGTAAAAGGTATTGATGGTACAGAGATTGCTGATTTACCTGAATATCCTGTAATATGGGAGATAGAGAATAGGGATGCCTACAAAGCTATTGGTGATGTCTTTTCTAGATTTGCTAAATCAGAAACTTTACCACTTCAGCATGTTATCAAGTTGGATGGCACAAAAGAAAACAAACTCAATAATGGTGGTAGCTTCTATACTCCAATAGTTCAGTTAGATACAACCAATAAAATTGAGATATCTGATAGTGACCATAAAACATTTGGAGACTTCTTAGATTGGGTAAAGAACTACAATGATGGTATCATAAGTAAATGGGATACTAAAGTTTCAGAAAGACAAGATGAAGTATCAGAAGAAGATATGGAAACTGTAGAAGACTTTATTGATGTAGAGATAGATACTGATGTTAAGCAATAATGCTTTTAAAGCACATGGTATTAACTATCTTTCACCAAGTAGTATAAATACATACATAAGTGACCCACCCATGTGGGTCGCTAGATATTTATTTAAAGTTAAATCGCCAAGTGGTGCAGGTGCAGTACGAGGTATTGCAACAGAACATGTACTTGCTAACAAATATAAGGAAGGTACTTTTGATTACAAAATGCTTGACTTAAAATTTATTAGTTTGTGCACAGAATCAATGGTTGATTTAGGAGATAAAAAAGCAGAAAAAGAGAGGAGTACTCTAGAGAAGTTTGGAGAAGTTATAGATAAAAACTTTAACTATGAAAACTTAGAAGACTATCAAGAAAAAGTTGAAGTACAACTAGATGATTTACCTGTACCTATTATGGGTTATATAGACTTTAGATTCAAAGATAAGATAGTAGATTTAAAAACATCTACAAGGATGCCAACACAGCCAACTGAAGCACAGAAAAGACAGATGGCTTTGTACTCTATGGCATATCCTAAGAATAGTGTGGACTTATTTTTTGCTACACCTAAAGAGCATAAAGTATTCACACTTAAAAATTTGACTTCTTATAAAAAGCAACTTGAAAAGGTTGCCTATAGTATACAGAAGTTTTTGTCTATCAGTGATGATAAACATGAGTTAGCTTCTTTTGTTTATCCTAACCTTGACTCTTGGATGTGGAATGGTAAGATGAAAGAAGAAGCAAAGAAAATATGGAGTGTAAAATAATGTCTAATAAAAAATTAGATGAGCTAAAAGCTGACATTGAAAATATGGAGAAAGAGTTAGCTGAAGCTAAGAAAGCATATCGTGAAATGCGTACAGCAGGTTTGCGTGATGCTATTGAAGCTAAGAAGTTAGCTGATGAAGCAGTAAAAGAAGAACTTAAAAGTTTAGGTTATTCTAATACATATTCATATAACAATCCATTTATATCTTGGCGAACCTTTTAGGTGTCTCCTCATAAACTAAGAAGAGATGCTATAAAGCATGGGTATAGGAGTGGCTTAGAACATAAGCTATCTATCTATCTTAAAGAACATAAGTTTAAATTCTCTTATGAGTCTATTAAAATAGAGTGGGAAGATTTATTGTATCGCACCTATACCCCTGACTTTATATTAGACAATGGTATAATTATAGAAACTAAAGGTAGATTTTTAGCATCTGATAGGAGAAAGCATTTAGCTATTCAGAAACAACATCCTAAACTAGATATTAGATTTGTGTTTACAAATAGTAGAGTTAAGTTATATAAAGGTAGTAAAACAACATATGCTCAATGGTGCATAAAATATAAGTTCAGATACTATGACAGAATCATACCTGAAGATTGGCTTAAAGAAAAGGGCAAAAACAAACACCCTGTTTTTATAAAGTTTGTTGGTAAAAAAATAAGGAGATAGACAATGAAAACATACGACAACAAAGGCAATCATTTTTTCATAGAAGTTGTACCATCAATAGACGATAAAGGTTATTGGGATGGAAGGTTTGAGTTAGCTATACAAGTTAGAAAAGCTAACATAGATGATGAAAGTTATTGGGAGTTAGAAAAGTTATGCCAAATGGCTTGTGCAAGTCTTTCCCTAATGCAACAAGATTCTAGGATAAGAGATACAATTGAAACATTTTTAAATACCCCTGAAAATGATGATGTTAAATTGCCTTCACCTGTTGACAACGTAACAGGTAATGTGATAAAAGTTAACTTTGAGAAAGGTTAATATATGTTAAGACATTTGGAGTATATGAAAATGGAAGCACAAAAATTAGAAGAGCAAGAGGATATGGTTAATCATCCAAAGCATTACAACAAAGCAGGTATTGAAACTATTGATGCTTTACAGGCAATGTTAACGGATGGATTTGATTATTACTTACAAGGAAATATAGTTAAGTATTTGTGGAGATATAGATACAAGAATGGTGTAGAAGACCTCAAGAAAGCACAATGGTATCTGAATAAACTTATAGAGGTCTGTGATGGTAAAAGTTAATATGATGTTATCATTAAGGGTTGACCCTGATGAATACCCTATGCCATCAGACGGAAGATTAGATACAGAACTAGAGGATTATATTACAGACTTAGTCCATGAGATAGAAGGTGTGAAAATAACCAATATAAGAATTACAATGGAGAACAAGAATTATGATTAACAACTATCTACCAACAGATTATCAGAACTTCATAGCACTCTCTCGTTATGCAAGGTGGAAAGATGATGAACAAAGAAGAGAGAATTGGGGAGAAACTGTTGAAAGATATTTTGCTTATATGAGTAATCATCTTAAAGATAACTACAATTATACTTTGACAAAAGCATTGAAAGAAAAACTAACAGAACAGATAATGAACTTAGGTGTTATGCCTAGTATGAGAGCATTGATGACATCAGGACCTGCCCTAGACAGGTGTCATGTTGGTGGTTATAATTGTAGCTACATACCTGTAG
>Ga0208899_1003033_pt1 | contig 10941 bp, 14 predicted proteins | sample VirMetDEL_Nov_24_FD_184518 | JGI IMG/M metagenome (GOLD analysis project Ga0208899, IMG submission 184518) | Aqueous microbial communities from the Delaware River and Bay under freshwater to marine salinity gradient to study organic matter... | ecosystem: Environmental > Aquatic > Marine >...
TTGAAACAGCAACAGTACCGTTAGTGGTAGTATTAGCTGTATCTGGTGCACCATGTATTGCTGATTGCTTGAAACCTGACATATAACCAAGTACGTCTTGGTCAAATTGGTCGGCTAGTCTATAAGCTGCTCTATCTGATGCTAACTGCTGAAAGTTAATATGAGAATGAGCTTCTTCTATATCATCCACTTTAAATGCAAAGTAATTAGCTTTGTCAATAGTAAGTGAAAATTCTTCGTCATCAAGGTCTTGAGGAGTAATAGTTGTTCCTCTTGCATATGCCTTGACTGTTATTTCTGGTTCTTTGATAACCTTAACGGAATCGCCCATATTAGCAATCTCACCGAAGTAATCACTGTTAGTGATAGCTTCAACGACAGACCCCTTGCGAAATGCAAGTTGAACCTGTTTGCTGTAAATAATAGGACTAAAATTACCGTTAGGAAGATTACCATAACCAGCTGCTGCTGTAAATGCCATTTTTATCTCCTTAAACATTTATCAAATGTACACGGAATGTGTACTATAAGTTTTAGTCATTTTACTTTATAAGGACCATTCATGCGTTGAGGTTGTACGTAGGATAGCGATTCCTGTGTAGGCTCACATAATTGGGTAATCTCTAAAGTCTAGGGTAGTAGTATAACATAAGTGTCCTAGAAAGGGGTTATGTTACACCTTTAGTTACATATAGTTATATACATAAATTCTTTATTGTCAACTATATTTTTATATTATCTAGCTGAACCTGATACATCATATATGAAGTTACCAGACCTAATAGCTTCCATTATTGTATCAGCTTGTCTCTCATACTGTGCAGCGGACATCTTTTGAACCTGTGACTCAAGTATTTTTTTACCTGATTCTGTAGCATCCACTTTTGTTTTTGTAGTCTTTGTTCCAACATCCATAGCAGCACTTTTATCACTCTTTGTCTTAGTACTCTTGCTGATATTTCTGTCTGCTTTGTATAAGTCAATGGCTCTTGCTGCTGACCTTGCATCGTTGTCGTTTTCATAAAGTGCATCCTGTACCCATTTTGGTTGTTCTTCTGCCCAATCGTGGAAGTCATCACTGTCTCTAATATCTCCAAAGTCAGGATGAAGTCTCATTAATTCTGCTTCAGCTTTATCTTTTTGTGCTTCTGCAGACATCTCATCTATCTTCTGTAGCCTACTTTCTAAATCTGCTGATTGCTCTCTAGCTTTCTTCATAGCAATTGTTTCAACAATCTTAGCTACATCAGGATAATCTTTTGCCCATGCTTCTATGTCTTCGTCAGACTTAGGTAGCTTCATTTCTTTTTTAGTTGCTTTATCTAGCTGTTCTTTTAAATCATTTAACTGCTTCTGAAACTCTCGTTCTTTTTCTTGGGTATGTCTTCGTAAGTCTCCGTAACGCTTTTTAAAAGTTTTCTCTTCAGCAGAAGTCGGTTCTTCTTCATTCTTATCTTCCGATTCTGTAGCTTCTCGTTCAACTTCATTCTTCTGCTCTTTTAAAAGTTGTTCTAATTCTTGCTCTTCTTTTTTTATTCTTTCTTCTTGTGTGTAAGGTTTACTTACAAATGCAACTTTTTTAGGTGTTGCTTCTTTAATCATAGCGTCTGCCATTTATTTTCTCCTTGGGGTTATCGTAGCCATTTATTGTTGGGGGATAAGTAGCCATTATATCACAACTTAATTGTTAAGTCAATGAATTATTATTGTAGATTATTTTTTAGAAGCTAATCCACCTCGCTTCATATATTTTTTCTTTAGTTTACCTGATGCTTTACGTTTAGTTATAAGTGAACCTTTATAAACATCTTCACCATCTTGTGAACCCGGTTCTCCTGTATTATCTCCTGATGAACTAGAATTATCATCTTCATCTGCACCATAACCCGGACCCATCGTATCTTCAGCAGAAACTGCTCCTGTACCTGTACCTGTGCCTGTAGATGTAGACTCACCACTTCCAAATGTTTCTTCTACATTAAAACCTCTTTCTTTATCTGCTTGTGATTGTACACTAGGGTCTTGTGATATCGCATCTAAATCAGCTTCTACTTCTTGGTCACTTCTAGTATCTATTTCCATATCAAAGAAAGGAGTAATCTTTCTACCAAAGTTTATTGCTTTTTCTTTTTCTTTTGCAGTTTTATTGGGGTCCATTGCTATAGCCTTAGCAGTAGCTAAACTACCAAAAAAACCTGTTGCTGCACTAGCTGCCATAGCTTTTCCAAAATCTGTTATACTTGCATATGATGGAACTCCAAATGGGTCACCTGCCTGTCCATGAGAATATGTTGCTTTTGTGGTAGGGTCCATATCTCCATTCTTATATCCTTTAGTAAAGGAAGGAGTAGCACCATAAAATGATGTTGCTTTATCTAAACTCATTCCATAAACAGCTTGAGATAATGCTTCATTTCTATCAATACCTTGCATATCTATTTCTTCAGGACTTAAACCTACAGTACTAGGACCATAAGCATTTAATATAGAATTTAATGCAGCAGTATTAGGCTTTCCTACTTGACTTAAAACTTCTCTAGGGTCAAGTGTTTTTTGCCCAATCATTCCTGCCGCTAGAGCACCCGGAACTGCTACTGCACCAAGTTGTTGTAATCCTCTAGCTAAACCTGTTTGTCCTTTTGCTTGGTCAAGTGCATTCATTACAGCTTTACCTCTATCGGCAACACTCATGTTTGCCATAGCTTTTGATACATCCTCTGGAGATTTACCTGCAAAATTTGTATCAACAATAGATTTATCTAAACCTCTAACTTGACTTGTCTGTGATAAAACATCATCAGAACCCTCACCTGTAGTTACCTGTGTAGTTGTGGATGTAACAGGTTTATCTTCAGCTACTGGTTGCTCTTCAGCTACGTATTTAGTGTATCCTTCAGGTATAGGATAAATAGGTTTTCCATCTACGAAGGGAATAAATAACTTTTGTCCTGCTGCGTTTCTATATTCTATTGTTTCTCTCTTACCACCTACTGTAGGCATTAACGTAGCGAAAGAGGGATAAGTCTGTTGTTGCTGTGTCAATCCTGCTATGGGTTGTTGTACCTGTGTTTGTTGTTGTCCTGCAGGTGGCACAAAAGGTTGAAAAGGTGCAGTTGATTGTGAATACTGTTGAAAGTAAGAAGGCTGTGTAGCAATATTTGTAGGTACTTGATATGTACCTGTTGGATTAGTAAAACCACCAACTGCCATGTTTTTAGTTTCAGGCATTGGTCTTGTTGTTATTGGAGGTAACTGCCCACCTATTCTAGGTATAGGCATGGGCTTACCTGCTACCATTACATAACCACCTTCAGCCATTTCCATTTCCTGTGGCTCATCTTCATCTTCCATATCTAGGTCATCCATATCAAATGGAATATCATCAGGTAATGTAGCTTCTTCGCTATTACCCATCTGACCCATTGCTTCCATTTTTTGTAAGCCTTGTTTAGCTTCATCACGTAATGCCATTATCTTTTCTAAGCCATGATATCTAACAACATCAGCAGGTAATACAAACTCTCCTTCACTTAATTGTGCAGGTATGTCATCTCTTACTTCTTCTCGTGTAGAACCTGTAGGTACATCATTACCTGATACTTCATCAATCATGCCACCTTCATCTTTGAGACCACCTTCCTCAAATAGTTCCATTTGTTTCGGTAATTGTTTAGATTCCATTTACTTCATCCCTTAATAGTTTAAGTCTGTTTAATATAGCTACTGCTCCTTGTGCTCTATGCATCATAACAGAATTATCTGCCTGTTCTAATACTTTATGTTGTTTCATAATTAATGAATCAATATAATCATTGAAGCTGTTCAGTAGCTTGGGGTTGTTGACCAACGGTTTCAGTTGGCTGAGTATTTGCTTGTTGTTGTTGTTGTTGCTGTCCATTCTGAGGTGTTCCTGTAAATCCTTGTTCTCCCGGAGTTGGTGCTATTCCTGTACCTATTGTACCACCACCTGCTCCTGTAGGGTCTAATGGGTTAGCTCCTGCTGGGGGTTGTTGAGGTTGTTCTGCTTGCATACCTTTCATAAGCTCTGCTTGTACTGTAGCTTCATCCATATTATTTGTAACCTTATCAGGGTCAAGACCCATAGAGGTAGCAATCTCTCTAATAATATATTGAAACTTAGCAAAAGGTGCAAGAGGTTGACTGCTTGCAACTTGTAAGAATTGCATCAATCTTTGTGACCTTACTTCGTTAGCCATTAAGCTTTCAGTTCCACGTGCTTTAACTTCTAAGTCTCCTTTGATACTGCTATCAAAATCAAACTGCATGTTAAATCTAAAGAACCCTTCACCTAATGGTTTAAGTAAATAATCATCTACATTCTTAATAACTGTTTTAATACTACCACTTGCAGCATTCATTAACATTGATATACCTGATGCAGTTCTACCTACACCTGTTACACCTGTCTGTCCATGAGCAAATGATGGTAAGCCTGTACTTTCATCGGCAAGCTGTCTAGCCTTATCAAATAATTGTAAGTTTTCCTGTGAAACATTTGGAAACTTTGTGCCAAAGATAGCTTGACCCGGAGCACCCCCTTGCCTTCTAAATACTTTACCCGGATATACAGATAAGTCTTGTCCCGGAACTAAGTTTGTTTCATCTACTTCTATAAGTAAATTACCTGATAATACAGCATTATCTACAGACATTCTCATAAAACCATTCATTAATGTCTGTGTGTCATCCATGTTTTCAGCAATACCTACACCGAAGAATGAGTATGGGTTTAGTTCATATGGTGCAGCCATATAAGGTATCTTTGCTGGTTTAAATGGATTAAGAACCATACGTAACAATTTACCATTACATATCCATATATTTGTTTGAAGCTCATCAAATTCTAATAACTCTTTTGGTATATCAATATCATTTTCTATTAATAGCTCAGTATCACACATACCCCAATATTCTAGCACTTCAAATCTATCTATACCATTATCAGGTGAATAGTCTGTTAAATCATCTTCCCAATATTTCCTAATATAATTTTCACCTACTGATATAACTTCATCTATAACTGCACCACGAAAGAAAGGTCTCTTTTTTAATGCTCTTAATTGAGTACGAGACATCTTATGTCTTTCAATTACATACTGTGCTTCATCCATGTTATTAGCATCAGGGTCAGGAAAAAAATTCCATACAGATACATGGTTTAATTGTGGAACAGTTTTAAATACAGGATTGTATTCACCCTCCTCATCCCAATTAGGATACTCTTTATCTGTTGCAAAAGGTCCTTTCATTACACCTGTACCGAAAAGTGCCATCTCAAAAGCTGTACTTCTTAAATGTTTAGATGCACTAGACTCTTCTAATTGGTCTTGTATTTTCTTTTGCATTTGTTTCGCAGCTACCATGGCAGGACTAAAAGTAACTGATGTAGGTGTTTTACCTGCACCTTCTCTTAAACTGTCTATATCCTGTAGCTTGTTCTCAAGAGGTCCTAGCTTATCTTGTAGTGTTTGGGCAGTAGCACCTGCAGGTAAGTCCTTTCCATCCCCAGTGAAGCCATATGGGCTTTCTAGGGCAGGTTCATCTCTAAGCTGTTCTGGTTCTTTAGGGTCAAAGCTTACATCCTTTGCAACACCTTCAGGTAACATAGTAGGTTCAATGCTAATAGGAAATCTTGTTCCTGCGAATAACACATCAACAATCTGACCATAGGCAGCTAATGTTTTAGTCTTAGTGACTTTAATAAATACTCTAGATTTTTCAGCTTCAGTAAATTGAACATCAGAACCATATAAACCTCTATAGTTTCTATAAGCTCTTAACCATCTTTCTTCATCATTGTTTCTATAATCTTCTGCTCTTTGATACTTTTCTGATACGAAGTCTACCATACTATTTACTTGAGCATCATCAACTACACTATTTTCTGTGTCTTCTAATGCTATAGCTTTATCTTCCATTATAATTTCTTCTTCAGCCATATTTTATATCCTTAATATCCAAATGTAGCATCTGCCATTGGCATGCTTCTTGTAGGTGAACCCATTGGGTCATAGTCAAATATACTAAAACGTGGTCTTGACATTATACCATATCTTAGTGCGTCATACAAGTGGTCTTCTGAATGTGTGTCAATATCTTCAGGGTTCTTTTTATCAATAGGTAATGCAGGTAATTGTGCTGTTATATTAGTACAAGTATTAAAAAATACTAATCGAGGTTCTTCTGTAAACTCATCTACCTGTAATCTTCTATGTATTTCATTTTTACCTGATACACGACTACCTTTACTTCTATCTGAAGGTCTCCAACGACATCCCTTCATAATCATTTGTTCCGCAAGAGAAGGACCAGTATCCCCACGTTTATGCCAAAGGCTACTGTCAAGAACACCGTACTTAATATTTCCATCACCTGACTCCGCTTCTAATATCATATCTGCCAAATCTGTGGCAAGGACTTTGCTAACATAGAGTTCTCTATATACAATAATTTGTTCAGACGGTGATACAGCAAACCAAAGAACACCACTAAAAGAACCGTACCCATAATCACAAGCTCTAAACTTAACCCAATTACTAGGTATCCGAAAAGGTTCAACAGTGTGAATACTCCTATCAAACTCAGTAAAAGCAGCACCTTCCTTAATATCCCAATCGCCATCCAATAATTGCCTTCGTTGTTGTTCAGGTAATGATAGGAGCATGGCTTCATAATCCCCCTGCTTCGCAAGGTAAGGATTGTCTGATAATCGTGCAGGGATAAATCTCCTTTTAAATAATGCTCTTCCAGCCTTTTTATGTCCTGCCGGATATTTAAGGACTTCTCCTGTTTCGATGTCTGTTGCATCATATGCTCTTCCATAAGGTGATGGGTCAATAAACATTTTCTTTACCCAGTGATGACCTCTTCCACCCGGGTTAGTAGTTGCCCTCATATAGATAGGCAAATCAGGTGCAGTAGAACGAAGTCGTGACCTCATGTAATTCCAAGCATACGGAGTAGACCATTGTGTTAATTCATCAAAACCTATCCAACTAAATGCCAAACCTTGATAACGAAGTACATCATCATCTCTGTCTAAATATGACATCCATAACCTTGCACCTGATGGTGCAACCCATTGCATCTTTCTTTCTGACCATTTAATCCCCGGATATACTTTAGGATATATCTCTTGAGATTTAAATATAAGTTCTCTAAGTTCTTCAGTCGTATGTCTTAATAACAATCCACTAAATGCAGGGTGACCCATATACCTTAAAGGGTCTGCAAGCATGGCATATGATTTACCACCTCCTGCTGAACCACCGTACAATACTTCTCTTTCACTAGCGGCTAAGAAATCTGTCTGTGGTCCTTCGTTAGGTTTGAATATTACATTATGTGATTCTTCTAACGACTCAATCTTTTCTTCTACTTGTATACTAGGTACTACTACTTGCTTTTGTTTCTTTGCTTGCACCTGTTCTTGCTTCTTCGATTTCTTTCGCTTTGGTGATTGCCTTTTCTGCATACTCTGCCCACTTGCGTAAGCTTCTAGCTTTGTTTTTACGGTGTTGCTCATTATCCAATCTTTTTCTTAAACCTACGTGTGAAATATATCTATCAGTTTGTTTAGTTAGCCAATTAGCTACTTCACGATAAGAATACTGATTCACATATTTACGAGCCATTTCTAGTTTATCTAGCTCATCGGGTATAGGGTCTAATAAATAAGAATCATCTTCATTTAGTTTATAGCCGAATGGAACAGTCCTAGCTATACGTGGTATCTGTACCCACTCTGTTTCATCTTTTAAGTCTGTTGGTTGCGGTAGTTTCCATTTACCTATAGACCTAGCTGTCATCATCTTCCTGTGCTACTTGTTTAGGTGGCATAAGAACAACTCCACCTGTTGCTTCTACTTGCATCTTCTCAGTTTTTACTAAACCTGTTCTATCTAGCAATTCTTTAGCTGCCGCCATCTTATCTCTAATACCTAACTCAGTAGGGTCATTTAAGCCGCCTACCATAGCCATTGCTGCTTTAGGTGCATTCCTACTCATAAACAACTGTGTAGCTTCCATGATTTCATCTTTCATAGATTTTACAACTTCAGATGTATTTGACTTATCGGAATATCCTGCTAACTTTTTAGCTGTTACTACGTCTCCACCTGCCTCATCAAATAAAACAGATAGAAACTTTTGCTGTCTTTCAGTTAGTTCTCTACTCATGATGGTACACTTTCTCTTGCATATACTCTGTCAACTCGTGTTATCAGTCTCTGTGCTCTGTTAGGAGTTTGTTTGAACCAACGAGAATCTTCCATCTCATCTGCCATCTTTGCCCAATCACAATCTTCTACAGCAGCAATCATGTTTTTAAACTTAGATAAACGAGGTCTGCCTAATTGAAAACACATATTCGCTAATACATGTTGTATATCTTCAGGCAGATTATCAAATTGCGAAAACAATAGGTTACAATCTTTTATAGTTGTTTCTATGTCTTTCGCAAACCAATCATCTACTTGTTCATTTGGAATTTTTGTGCCTATTGGCTGTTCGTAAAATTCTTCATCCCATTCAGTTATTAGGTGTCCAATACCCCCAGTAGGATATCCTTCTGAACATTTATAAATTTCGTATTTAACACCTTCATCATCTGCTATTTCATTTTGTAGTTTTATTAAGTTCATTATTTTTTCTTCTTTTTTAAAGGTACATTCATTTCTTTAAATTCTTTTTTTGTTACTTTTTTATAAACATCTTTTTTATTTTTAGAAACAGAAGGTGTTAATTTTCCTTTTTTAAACGTGTGAGGGTCAGGTACTAATATAGAACTACCAACTCTTATTGTTTTTTGTTCTTTTGTTCCTTTAGTAGGAGTGCCTTTATCTTGTCCTGTTTTAAATTTAGGATTTAATTTCATTAGTTTTTGTAGTGTTGTATTATTTGCTTTTGCTATATCACTTAATGTATCACCCTTTTTAGCTTTAACTTTTTTAGTCATAGAGCTTGCACCACCTGCTTTAGTGGCTTTTATTATATCACCAAAAAGACTTCCTGTTGTTGATTGATTTTTTGACATTATTTCTTCCCCATAATCTTCATAGCTTGTCCTGCACCCTTGATACCAAATGATGCACTAATTGCTATAAACAAAAGATATTGATACCACTCAGGTAGTGTATTCAATACCTCAAACCCTGTTCTTACATATTCTGTCATGCTAGGAATGAACACTAGTATAGCAGGTAAAAGTAAAACTGTCAAGGCAAATTCGTCTTTCCATGAATTATCTGTGGCATCTGCCATAGACTTTTCCCATTCAACTTCGCCTGTTGCCACCTTCTCAGCCACAACTGCTTTCGCTTTAGCTTGTGCTACCTTTGCTTGTCCTTCAGCTTTAACCTTCTCAACCTTGCTGTCCATCCAAGAACTAGCGAGATTTGCGATTGGTCCTATCAACGCTGTTAACATGATTATCTCCTTTATGTTCGTGACCCATCCAAATGCCAAAGACACCTGTCATCACACCCATAACTACTGACACGAAAGCTGACTGAGCTGCTGTTGGTGCATCAAGTTCCATAAACCATTCTGCACATCGCCATGACATTACTGTGCTTGCAAGCATCATACATCTTGGTAATATCTTCCATTCTAAGAATTGTTCAACGGTTACCACTAAAGTCTTTCCTGTCTAATTCTTTGTTTTGCTTGCCATTGTCTCAGAGCTTTTACGTGTTTTAGCATTAGATAGTTTCCTACCTTCTGGAAGGGCTTCGCTAATTTTAGATATAGTTCGTATTTTCTCATCTAAATCTCGCCGTTTTTGTAGCAATCTTTTTGGGCTGTTGAGATACTTGTCTACCTGCTCTAGTTGCTTTTCGTTTAGCAGCCGTACTGGCGGCGTATTCTGCACTAGAAAGAGCCTTAATTGCTTTCGCAGGTAAATAACGCTCACCTGTAGCTTTTGACCCTTGTGTACTAGGCTTCCCACTTTTAGTTGTCCACTTTTGTTTTGTCCAATTTACTAGAGATTTTTGTGGTTTCTTCATATGCTTCCTTTATTTGTTCTATAGTTCTAAAGCATCCTATACAGATATTTCCTTGTAACTTACAGATGCCTACACAAGGACTCAAAATTTTCCTACCCATTTACCTGCAGCCCATGCTAACAGTCCTGCAAAGAATATGACAACTATAAATGCTATTCCGTAGCCTACATATTCCATTAATTCTTGTTGACGCTTCTCTGCCATCTTTTCTTGATAGCGTCTTGACTTACGTGCTTCTGCTTGAAAGGCTTGCCAATCTTGCCACAATCCGGGTCTACCTAGATATATCATCATCTTCTTGAGTTCTTCTTCTTTTTCTTTTATCTGCTCAAGAGCCATGAACTCTTCTAAGTCTGAACCACCTACACCTTTAGCTTTCTTTTTCTTTAGGTTCTTTTCTATTGTTTCTTTTGAAAATACAAAATCGCTTATATGTTTTGCACATCCACTTAGTTCTTTGCCGTTGGATACGAATTGTTTTATAACACTGAAAGCAGCATTAGCTGCAGCTAGTTCTGCTAACATTTTATTTTTTCCTTATAGGTTTGCAGTATGCTGTTATCTGTAAATTAGGTCCTTCCTTTTGTGGTATTGAAGGTTGCTTGTGTAACCTTTCTGCAAAATACAAGCATCTATCTATGTCTTGGAAGGTTTGTGTTTGGTCTACTACTCTTAATCCCATCATAAACACAAGCACAAACTCAATCATTTATTTATACAGGTACTCCTTGTACCTCCTCATTCTTTTTTTCTGTGTGACATTCACAATTACATTCTTCGCAGTCGCACTCATAACACTCACAGGTCTCACATCTATCCACGGTATCCTCCACCTTTAGCTTTGTACTGTTTGGCAAGCATTTGGGCTTTTCTTGCAGACCATTGACCGGGTGCACCACCTGAACCACCTGAT
>Ga0208899_1003036_pt1 | contig 10933 bp, 14 predicted proteins | sample VirMetDEL_Nov_24_FD_184518 | JGI IMG/M metagenome (GOLD analysis project Ga0208899, IMG submission 184518) | Aqueous microbial communities from the Delaware River and Bay under freshwater to marine salinity gradient to study organic matter... | ecosystem: Environmental > Aquatic > Marine >...
AAGAGTTTCGACGAGTCACAGAAATCAACGCTTTGACAGAAGACAAAAATAGACTTTACGAAGAAAGCCTTTTCCCGAAAGCCAGAGAGTTGACATACCTCGAAGAAGTCACTGCTGAATTGAAAACGCAGCTTTTACTTCAGGGACAACTGAACGAAGAAGCAGAAAGAACCGCAGGAGCCATTGTTTCCGGTGTTTCTGGCGCAGGTCCAAACGCTAGTCGAGCCATGTTCATCGCTCAATCGAAATCACCAGAGGAAGTCGCTGCAAAACTAATCTTGAGCAACGAAAAGGTTGCCGCTTCGATTGAAGAATACTTCACCATTCTCTTCGACACACTTGACCCATTCATTGACATTCTTGGCGATTTGCAGAGCGCGATCAATCGGTTGGTGAAGGCCTTGATTGAAGGCGTAGGTAATGCGATCGAACGAAACCTCGACGCAATCGGGTTAGGCCCAAACAGTTATTATGGAGGTGGCGGATTCACCAGAGACATTGAGGCGCTTGGAGGTGCGGCTGGTGGAGGCAGTAGACCAACAAATGCCGAGCAAGCGGTGTTGGCTGCAATTTCTAGCCTAGACTCATTGACTTCTGAGAGATCCGCAGTTGTTCAAAATTTAATCGAAACCGCTGAAGCTTCAGGAGATATTCAGGCAACCATCATTGCATTTAGGGATTCCGTTGACGCATTAATTAACCAAATCGGTGTAAATTATGCGGCAACCTATGGAGACTCACCAGACTTTATGGAGTCTTTTGCAAATGCGGCTCAAATGCTTGAAAACATGATTCAGCGAGGCACCTATAGCAGCTATCAAGACTTTGTTGAAAATTATAATCCCATCATGACAGGTCCAGAAGGAAGTGAAGCTCTTCGTGAGGACTCCGCAATTCTGCTTGCAGTAGCAAATGCTGAAATAGCAATTGAGGAATTAGTTGGTGGGATTGCTGGATCATCAACTGATATTTCTGAAGGATTTGAAGCAGTTTCTGACAAAATCTTTGAAACCGCAGAAGAGCAGATAAGATCCATTCAGTTTCAACAGTTGAGTGCAGAAGAACAAATTGAGACTCTGCATGAACAAGCAATGGCTGCACTGGAAAGTCAGAAGGCTTTACTTTCCTTAATTGAAAGTGAAGAGCGTCGAGCAGAATTACTAGGGCAAATTGAAGCCGCTGAAGGAAAACAACTTGAACTCTACAATCTACAGATCAGCGAGCTGCAAAAACTCAACGAAGAACGCGAGCGAGAAGCCAATCTGCTTGCTTTGCAAAACATTGAATCTGGGTTGCAAGCACTGCTTCGAGATTTTGAAAGAACGATTGAAAACATCGCTGATCTGGTGCAAGGATTATTCGATCAAGTCAACGAGTTGCTTTTCAGTGATTTCAATCTTGCCTCACCACAAGAGACTTTTTCTCTTGCACAAGACACTTACGAAAGCTTGCTGGAAAATGCTTTTGACCAGGACGCAACTGAAGACGATATAAAAGCACTTCAAGCCTTCGTCAACGAATACCTCACCGCAGCCAGAAACGTTTTTAAGTCCTCCACAGCCTTTACAACCATTTTTGAAGGTGTTCTGAGTGACTTGGCGCTGCTTGGTACTCAGTACGGATTTAACGCACCGATTGCCGCAGCTAGCTTACTTAGTTCAGGCGCAGAGGATTTGCTAGGTGACTTACCAGAAGAATTGCAAACCGCAGTCTCTGATTTAATCTCTGGAATCAACCTAGCCACACTTGCCTTTGCTCAACAGCAGGTTGAATTCCTGACAACCGTCTACCAAATTCCCATTGAACTGAAAGATGGCAATTTCATTGTTGACACTTCAGGAGTCAATAAGCCTATCAGCCTCAACAGCGGCAACTTCAGTTTGGATTCCTCACGGTTGAATCTTTCTCTGCTGATGTCCACGAGCATGTTCAGCGTGAACACTTCTGGACTGAATTTTGGGACAATCACACCAACAGCGAACGCTGGCAGACCTCACTTGGGGACAATCACTCCAACCGTAAATCTCAATACTTCATCTGTGACAAGTTCATTCAATTCTTTCAGTGCAGCAATTAACAACGCAATCACCAGTCTAGTTCAATCAATTAACACAGCAACCACAACGATTAGCACCGGATCAAGTGGAGGAGGTGGTTCTTCTGTTAGTTATCCACCATTAGATTTGAGTTTCACAAACACACTTGGCCCTGGCTCCTTTTATGGAAGCTATCCAAGACTTGATAATTATTCATTGAATTCGCTTCTCGGTGAATTACAACGGCAATTTCAAACAGGAACACATGGGTTGGGTCAAAATATAGCGAATCGAACGGATCTGACAAAATTTTTCATTGCCAAACCCACCGACAGCAGACAAACGGGATTTTTTATTGTTTCAAATGAAGCAGATTTATCAAACGCGCAGATTTACGCCAGATTATTTGGTGCAAGATACCCGTATCAAAACAGTGGATACCAATTTGACGAAATCGCTAATTTTTCATTCAGAGATGGCGGATTGGTCCCTGACCCAATGGACACCATTCCAGCCATGCTGAGTCCTGGCGAATACATTCTATCCCCAGAAACCGTCCGCAGATATGGCGTCAGCAACCTCAACCGCTTGAACTCTGGCGACACCGCAGCAATCAACGCAACCTCAGACCCAGAGGTGAAAAGATTACTGGCTGAATTGATTGTGGCAGTTCGCGAGAATGACACCGAAGTAAATGTTTATACGGATATGGCTGGCCAGACCAAGGCTGGTATTGAAGAGTTCAGAAGCGAACTGAGAGAAAGAACCAGACGGCAAGGCGACAAGTTTCTTCCTGCTAGGTACATCTGATGAGCCAGCTACTTGCCACGATCACGGTTGATGGTACGGATTACCGAGGTTCGATTCGTGGCTTTGCTGGGCAAAATTTTTACCAGCCTTTTGTCAAGAGAATGCCGAGCTTGGAATTGGGGCAAGTTGAGGATAGTGGCAAGATTGGCGTGAAGTTCGGCAATATTACACTGACCAACGACTACCTGAATGCAAGCCATCCATTCGCCTTGCAGAGATACGAAGATTTACTGACCGCACCTGGGCTTTACTCGACGTCCTTAAAGTGGGGCGAAGCAGGAAGTGACTTATTCACTGGCAGCATTTTTCTTCAAAGCGTCACGGATACCGAATTGACGTTTGCTCTCACAGACACCGAGTTTACCAAAGGTGCTAGACCTTTTACGCTTACTGAAAATTTCGCTTTTGTGGAAGCCGTTATTTCTTCAGGCGCAGGAACTCCTGTTTCAATTACTGCACTAAATCACGGCTTTGTCACAGGCACGGTTGTGATTTTCGAGCAAATGGATTCGTACGGTGAACTGCTGGAATATCAATCAGTTGCAGTGGACAATTACTATTATGTGGTTCGCACTGGTTCAAATACCTTCACGCTACAAGATAAGAACTTCATCCCTGTGACAAGTGGCTATGGCACAACCGGAACGTTTACCTCTGACGGTAACACGCACCGAGTTGGTGTGCCACTGAGAATTCCGTTTTCTTGGGGCATTGTCAAAAACGTGACGCCTGTGATTAAGAAAAGAGATGACGAAGTAGCGAACCCAGATTTGCAAACCAATAACAGCAGCTACCCAATCGAAATCCGTGAGGATGGCGTTTTGATTTACTCGACGGATAACACTTCGAGCGAGTTCTGGAACGGTTCAGGCGGAAGTGGCGTTGCGCCAACCAGCACAGTGATTAAATTGAACTCTGCAACCACTGGAGGTGTGCTTTCAATTTCTGGAATCAGCAACAGAGGTTCAACGCTGGCGAGTTTTTACAATCACGTTGCGACTGAATTAAGCCTAACTTTAGACACGAGCTATGCCTAATGGCTGGCGTTAACTACAACACTGATACGACGATTAGCGACGAGCAAGTAAACGACTCACCAGTGGAAGTTCGACTTAGCGTAACAGTAGAAATAGATACAAACGGAACGTTGACCGTTCGCTCGCTGACGGTAGCCACGACAGCTTCAGAAGTTGAAATTTATTCGCCTTAGTTATGGCACAAGCAACCACTAGAAACGAGCCACTGATTGACTTCGCGGCAGATACTGCCAAGGCTGCGAATCTTCTGCTTCAGATTAGCGGCTCTACTTTACGAGTCATTAACCGGATTCAAACTGGTGTCGCAGCCGCAACGGTGAGAACGCCAGAATTGCTTCAGTTGCAATTAGCGCCAGCCTTCCCAATCAAAAAGGTTTTTAGCGAGTATGAATTCAACACACCTTACCCAGACTCAGTAACACTCGCACAAGAAACAAAATACGTTGAAGTTCCGAACTTAGGCTATGGGGAAGAACAAGGTTATGACGCACTGTCAACAATTGAAGAGAAAGTCATTGAATATTTAAGAGCCATTTTGCAAAGCGAATCCGCGCCAATCTGCACGGCTCGAATTTTTGGGATTAAAGACAATTACCTTTTGGGTTATCGAATCATCTGCATTGACGAAAAGCAATCAATCAAGGCCACGATTACGATTACCAGCATTATCTATAGCTTTGATGCAGAAGAAACCACGATAAGCGGACCAACAGAAATCGACTTTGTAAGGTTTGAGTGAAAATCATTTACACGAATTCAATCACAAGCGTTACCAGTTCAGCGACTCAGCTTGCTAGTGATTATGCAATCGCCAAAGTTGAGAACAATTATCCACGGCAGCCTTATATTTCAGACGCTGCAACGGCAACGGTGACGGTGACTTGTGCAGGAGCGGAAGCAATATTTTTTAGCTACTTGGCAGAATCTGTCACGGTAACATTCAAGGATTCTGGTGCAAGCACCTTGTCGACAGAAACGTACTCGAACACCTACACACTGACCGAGCAATATTTACTCAATGAAAAAACACATTGGAATGATTCGGTTTTTGTGGCTTGTCCAGCAACCACCAACACGGTTGAGATTGCTTTGACCAATTCAACGGACGTCAAAGGCAGCCTGGACGGTTGGGTAACTGCCAGTAATGGCAATCTAGGAAGACTTCAAGCGAGTGCTGCAAACATTTATTTTGAAGACTACCCACAAATCAAACTTGGAACCTTTGTCTCTGATGGGGTCTTTACCGAGCAGCTCAACCGGATTACTGGTGACGGAACAGGCTCAGAAGATTTGCAACTGACCGGAAATGGTGGCGCGAACTTTACGGTTTCTTCAATGAAGTTACCGCTGATCGTCAACACGATTCGAGCCGGAAAAGTGCTGGAGACTTACAATCCAAACGTAGGCATGTCGATCAGTCGAGACAGCTTTGGGATAAGACAAGAGCGAGACAGTGGGATGGTTTACCGATTGGGCGAGATTCGCAGAAGATTCAGCGGTTCAGTGCAAGTCTTAGAATCCGAGAGAGACACCGCAACCAAAGTCTTTGCTGGCCTAAGAATGCAACCTGTGGCTGCTCAGATTCTAGGCTATCAAACAAACACCGCTGTATTCGGCAGTTTTTTTGAGCCTGCCAGCATTGCTTATTCTTATCCTGGCAGTCAACTCTATGACTACAACTTTGAATTTGTTGAGCTTATCTAAATGAGTTTATTAAAAACAAACGAAATCCAGAATTACAACGGTTCGAGCCTAACGCTAACTGCCAGCACGGTTTCGACTTCTGCACAGCTAAACACGGGCGGAAATATCAGCGTAACAGGTTCTTTAAATGTTTCTGATGATTCGACCACAAGAACCAATTTAGGATTGGGAACGATTGCCACGCAAGATTCAGATTCAATCACAGTTACTGGTGGAACGGCAACACTAGGAGCCTTGACCGTCTCTGGCTCAGATTCTGGAGACTTAGTTAGAATTACGCAAACAGGTACTGGTAATGCGCTAGTTGTGGAGGATTCTACGAATCCAGACAGTACCCCGTTTTTGATAAATGCTAGTGGGGGTGTTTGTGTAGGTACAACATCTCCTCATTCATCCAACCCTGGAATAACTATTGGAAATCCAGATATTAACGGATCTTCAGGGGAAGCTGGAGTATGGATTGGTGATAACGGAGTACCTCGCACCAGTACCGATTCAAGCGTTGGGTTGTACATGAACGACAGTTCATCTTCAGCAGGCACGCACAACTACATTAGCTTCCGTTACCAAGGTTCAACCATTGCTGATATTGACACTACTGATAACACAACACTCCGCTATAACACATTCACTGGGGGTCACTGGACACAGTTTGAAGATGGGACGCAGCAGAATCTTCCTTTAGGAACTGTTCTTTCAACGGTTGATGATTTATTACAATGGACTGAATACGAATACACTGACGAAAACGGTCAAACTAACAAAACAACTGTTGCAGGATTTGACCCGATTGGTGAAACAAAAACCATCTATATTGACGAAGACGGAGCAACTGCTGAAGGTACTGCGTTATCTCACGACACAGCAAGACGTATTGCAAAATGTAAAGTATCTGATGTGGCAGGTGATAAATGCGTCTATGGGGTATTTGCTGGACATTATAAAGACGGGGATTCATCTGTTGAATCCTTGGGCCTTGGCATTATCCGCATTGGCTCTGGCGTAACTGTAAAACGTGGTGATTTGCTTGAATCAGCAGGAGATGGTACTGCCTGTCCGCAAACAGGTGATTTCCCCGATCTTTTTAAAGCAGGAACAATTGCTAAAGTAACAAGTACGACCATTGTCGAAACCTACGATGATGGGTCATATACAGTTCCTTGCACGTTACATTGTGGTTAAGCAAATGCTTAAAGCAATCCAAGAACAACAAACCCTCATCGAATCCCAGCAGTCACAAATTGACGCACTTACTGCAAGAATTGAAGCACTAGAGGCCAACTAATGAAATACTTATTCCTACTCCCACTCGCACTGTTTGCCTGTTCAGACTGGCCTACAAAGGACTCTCAAGAAAACGAGCAGAATCCGATAGAAATCAATATCGACATCAATAACTCGCTGAACGATCCTGCAGATAACGACACCACCGAAATTGATGTGGATTCGCAAAGTGACTCGCAAAGCGATTCTGATAGCAGTAGCGATAGCAGCAGTGAATCTACGATTGACAACAGCACTGGAATTCAAGTCTACGAATTTAATTCAATTCTATAACTGAGGCCGAGCAATGCCAGCAGAACCCAACACAATGATTCAATTAGTCCAAGATTTAGGTTTTGGCATGGCTTCTCTGACTTTCAGCGGTTGGTTGATCGTGTTTCTTTTAAGAGGTTTTGAAAAGGAGCGAAATATTTGGCTAACTAAGGACTCTGAAAGCGATATTCGCGTCAGCGAGCTATTACGGGAAAATTCACAACTTCAACAGGCCACCACAGAAAAGCTCGCAAACCTTCAGGCTGCGCAGTCTCAACAACTTTTGGCAGTTCACGAAAAACTCAACACTACTTTGACAAACATGACCGTTGCGATTAGCGAGCTAAGTCAAAAAATGGATAATCTAAAAAAATGAAACCGATTCTCGCAGGCTTGGCTTTACTGATTTCTACTTCAGCCCACGCTTTGCCTGTTGAGTACAAAACGCTTCACTTAGTCAGTTGGGCTTACCAATGCTCACTTCGACTAGCACCGACTTATCAAATGCAAGGCATGACTTCAAACTTAGCCATGCAGTCCGCCATTCAGCTTTGCAGTTGTGTGATTGACCACTACCGAGAAAACCATAGATATGTAGACCTTCAACTTATGCCGTTGCCTCAACGAGAAGCGTTTGGTGAAATGTATTCTCAAGAGTGTATTGATTACCCAGAAAAGGAGACTTGATGGAATTTATTGACCACTCAGAGCATTTTTCGAGGGACGAGTTGAAGTGTAAATTTACTGGTGAATGCAAGGTTTCGAGTTCGTTTCTTACTAAACTGGAAACGTTGAGGACTCATTACGGCAAACCCATCAGATTGACGTCAGCATATCGCTCGCCAGAGCATCCGGTTGAAAAAGCTAAATGGAAAGACGGGAAGCCAAAATCAACAGGTTATCATGTATTAGGTCGAGCAGTGGATATTGCTTGCTGGAATGCCGATGGAGCAAGACTCTTAGAAATTGGAATTCAGATGGGCTTGTTCGGTGGGTATGGCTTCAGTTTCACAGGCAGTCAAAGATTTCTGCATGTAGACGATAGAGAAGGCGGTTTAATGATTTGGAGTTATTAAATGGAAATCTTTTTTGAATATTTCAATTCTGCTGTAGAATCCGGTGGCGTTGAGCTAATCTTGACAGCAGTAGGGTTGCCAATGGCAGCGGCAGGTGTGGGCGTTTATAGAAGAATGAGGAAGGCAAAGAAGCTAAAAGAGGCAATCACTGGCGGATAGGCAGAACCGCCACTTACCGGAGGTGTCACAAATCGGCTGGAAGTGGCTCCCCAAGCTGGACTCGAACCAGCGACCCAATGATTAACAGTCACCTTAGTTCTTTCGGCTATAGGCTAGACGAATGCTGGGCTTGCTGGATTCTTTCAATTTTTTCTTGCCAGTGTTTCCGCCAGTGTTGCCTAGTTTATTAACGAGATCCACTTGCTGTAAATGGTCACTATTTAAATAAGACATGGTTGTTTGAATGCTTTCATGTCTTAGTAGCATTTGAACATGCACCGGATTCGCAGACTCACCGGAAAGCAACTCAGTCGCAACCGTACTTCTAAACGAATGCAGCGGTTTCGCGTTCTCAATCCCCACCTTTAGCAGCGCCTTCCTCATGGATTTGGTCAAATCCCCAAGCGAACTATAAAGCGGCTGACCTTTGCCGTTGTCCAGCACATAACGCTCGCCTTGAATATCCTGCGCCTGAATAAATTCTTTTAAATCTTCAGCTATTGGGACGATTGCGTCTTTTCGACCTTTGACTTTCCAATCTCGCGTTGAGCGAAGTTCGATTCGGTCTGGGTAAACGTTGTCCCATTTCAGCGCCAGCAGCTCACCACCACGCATTCCGGTATAGCGCAAAAACCACCAGGCGCGAAGCAGCACCAGAAACCGTCTTCGTTTGGTTTCCTGCCAGCCTTGTTCTAGGTGTTGCCGCAAATCTTCTAGTTGTTGCTGAGAGAAGACAGCAGGCAGCGGTTTGGACGAGCGAACGCTTTTGACTTTGATGGCTGCCGGAATCTGACCTTGTTCCCAAGACCAATTTAATACGGCTCGAACTGCTCGAAGGTAAGAATTACAACTATGGTCATTCAGTCCAGCCTTACGAAGAGCCAGAACGAACTTGTCAGTCAACTGTGAGGTGTGAAGCCTTATACGATAATCCCCAACTATCTTTTGGTAGCGAAGCAATTGCTGCCGATATTTACCAACCGTTCGCTCGTCACGGTTTGCTTGAACGTGCGCCAAGAACAAATCCAACAGTTCTGAAAAGAACAAACCTTGTTCATCAGTTGCTCGTTCGACTTCTCGACTCAGCTTTTCTTTCAGCACCAGAAATCGCTCAACGAGCAAAGCGTTCAACTCGTCAGGCTCTAAGCCTTCAGCTTCCACAAAACGAATCAAGACTCGACGGTATCTTTTCTTACCAATCCACAACTGACCAACATAGGCTTTTTGCCGTTGGTCATGGACGATTTCGTTTTTGTGGCTCAAATTTTATATTTGGTTATGTGAATATATGTGTGAATAAATTGGGGGGGTGTAGCTTTTTTGTAACACAATGAACAAAAGAAGAGCAGGCTAGGATTTTACTGGTCTTCAGAGCCTAAACTAGACTTGTTGGGCAGTTGTACGTTTGGTTGTACCATTGCGGTACGTTTGTCTGATTCCGTTTTTTTTTGTCTTCCTCAAGCCTCTCAATCGTTTTCTCTAGGCGTTCAATATAGGACTGTTGGATGTTGATCGTCCGCTCTTTTTCTTGAAGTAACTGTTTCTCAGTATTCAAAGAGCTTGTTGAATCTGTTCTGTTCATTTCCTTCTCATATTCATCAAGCCAATCACTTTCAATATTTTGATTTTTCAGCAATTGACGAATTTCTGAAAATGGGAAATCACCTCTTGAAATCTTCTGGCTAAATCCTGATTTAGTCAGGTTCAGTGCTTCAGCGATTTCCCTATCATAGCGATAGCCAAGTTTTTTCTTAGTAATTTCAATAAGTTTTTTCATAATCCTCAAAAATTATAAGAACTGAACAGAATGAGTCAGATTCACTTTTGACTTTTTTTGACACTAAATCTGTCTTCCAGTTCGCTTGCCTCAACCTGTCGAAAATTAAACCGTTTCTAAGAAATCTTTTCCTCTTCATCCGCCTAAATTCGGTCTTTGCTGCTTTGGTCACAGTAAACCCCAAAAAAAAGTGTTGAACAGTTAAGAACTTTTTAGTATTGTTTAACGTATCGCCAAAACACTGTTCAACAGTATAGAAGAATACAACGTGAAAAACAATATAACTTTGAACGAAGTTAGCAAAAAAACAGGCATTTCTGTTGACAAGCTAAGACGCTGGAGAAGAGCAGGCAAAATACCTGCTGGCTGGCAAGCACATCCTCACGCACCTGTTGTGTACAGTTTAGAGGATCTTAAGAAAATTCAGGCTGTTTTATGAATGATTCAGAACTACGCAAAGAACTAGCCAGCATTCGCAACCTGTTGAATGAGGTTCTAGTCAATCAAGACATTCTGGCAAAGCGAATCAATGCTGACACAGCAATCAAAGCGGTTCAGACAGAGCGAGCGGTTGAGTTGGCAAGATTAAGAAGAACAGCAGACAAGGCAACTCGCAGAATTGCGACCGTTGACTGAGCCATAGCTTTTCAACTCAGTGACCGAGTTGACGGTTTAGGAGAACCGGCTGGAGCGCTATGGCTCATTCAGCAGTCTACATGGGGAATCAAAGCCTTGTTTTTGTAATGGCGGAGGGGTCTGCCAGCAGCTTGAGCAAGGCTTCCCCACCACAACATGGAG
>Ga0208899_1003045_pt1 | contig 10922 bp, 12 predicted proteins | sample VirMetDEL_Nov_24_FD_184518 | JGI IMG/M metagenome (GOLD analysis project Ga0208899, IMG submission 184518) | Aqueous microbial communities from the Delaware River and Bay under freshwater to marine salinity gradient to study organic matter... | ecosystem: Environmental > Aquatic > Marine >...
GCAAGAGATAAGCTTTCAACTCTATCAAAAGAGCTAATAACTGAGCAACAACAGCACCGAAATAAGCGATTAAAGCAATTATTTTAAGAGCTGAAACAAGTGCGCCTGTGATACCTCCAACAATATCAGCAACAGTCTTTGCGACTTCTTTGACTATTGCAACAGCCTGCTTTCCAATCTCATAAATCGCAATTGCAAGGATTGCTTGAGCAAGGAAATCGTTTGGCCTTTGGTATACATAAGGAATATCAATAAAATCAGAATCTGTGATCCAGTTCTTATCCTTTAACAAACCAAAAGTTAAGCCCTCAGACTTTGATTCAAGCTTGTCAATTCCTCTCTTGTCAATGAAGAAAGTGTTCACTTCGTTAGGTGCAATGATTTGCGTTCTTGCTGTATCAATAACACCCTTGAAAACCGTTTGAGTAGGTAGTCCAAAAGCGGCATCCTCAGAGACAGAAACCTCAACATTCAAAGCTTCAAATATTCCATTTGTTAACCCTGAATAACCTCCTTCGATATGATCAATGATTATCCTTGCAGCTTTATTCACAAAACTAAACTCCGTTGTTGAGATGTTAGCCTGAACTGATGCTCTGTCAAACGTTGCAAGAACTTCGATGTCTTGCCAATTTCTTGGAGCGTCAACCTCTGCTCCGTTAATTTTAAAGATTGGTATCCCCATTTTAACTTAATCTTTTTTGCTTTCTGTAATGTCTTGATTTCAATTGGTTTCCTTTCTCAATCTCCTCTTTTAATCCTCCAGTAATTTCTGACATTGACCAACGTTGTTGAGGGATTTCAGAAACAGCTTTCTTGAACTCTACTGCAACTTTATCAAGAGCTTGATTCATCATGATGTTGAAATCAGTTTGACCTCCTGAACCTCTGTTAACTTCCATTTTTGAAAAGTCTCCTGTATTAATAGCATCAAGCATATCAGTTCCGTATTTGTTAACTGCATCATGTTTGATAACGTACTCTTGACCTTTCTCATTTATTCTCACAATCTGCTCTCCTCCTGTTACAAGTCCACCATCTTCAAACGCTGGCAAGTTGTTTGCAAAAGATAATAAAGCTGTAATATCTCCAATCGTTTTACCAAGTGCATTCTCATCTCCTTGTCTCGATCTATTTGAATAAGCGTTTATTACAGCAAGACTTAACTCAATTTGCTTTTGTCTCTTCAAAGCTTTCTCTCTTTCAGCTGTTAACTTAGCTTGTCTTTCTTTCTCCACTGCAATTGATTCCTCTGCTAAAAGGTTTCCATTAGCTGCCGCATCTCTAAGCTGTTGCTCTCTTTCTTTTGAAGCGTCAATCTCTTCATTTAAAGCTTTCGTTCTTAAATCAGTACGCTTTTTTAACTCGTTTTCAATGAATGTTGTTGTCTCCTGGATGAGCTTCTTTCTTGCCTCCTCTTTTGACTCCTCATCCTCTCTCTCAAGTTTCTCAAGCTCAATCTTCTTTTCAATAGCTCTTAAATCATCCTTTTCAAGTTCAGAGATTTCTTTCTTTAGTTGCTTAATCTTTTCAAGTCTTACAGCTCTTGAGATCTCAGCATCTGACTTATTTTCTTCAAGTCCTTTAAGCTCAACCTCAAGCAATACTTCTTGCCTTTTAGCTTCGTTTATCTCTTGCCTTGCCTCTTCAAGATCTTGTAAAACAAGCCTCCTTTCTCTGATAACTTCAAGTGTCCTTCCTTCAATAATTTCTGATTGCTCCAGCTCTCTGATTCTTTTGTTTAAACCTTCAGCATCTAATCCAAGCAGCTCATTGTAATCAACACCAGCAGCAGAAAGTTCATTCAATATCTCCTTTTGCTTTTCAAATGAATTATTACCTCTTTGAATTGTATCTTCAAGCAAAGCTTCTCTTTCTTCAAGAGTCCTTTTTTCATCAGCAATTATTCTCTCATTAATAGTCTTTTGATTGTCAAAACCATCAATAAGAATATCAAGATCACGCTCAAGTCTATCTTGCTTTAGTTCAGCAGTTGTTTTCTCGTTGTCTATTATCGCTAACTGTTGAGCCTTCTCAGCTTCAGTCACTCCAATTATAGCAGCTTTTAATTGCTCTAAGTTTTCAAGGCCAACAATGTCTTTTGTGGCTTTATCATCTAAGAATTTAAGGTTTGTAATCAATGATTCATTGTATAAATCAAGCCTTTCTTTCTCTGCAAAATCAAGCTCTGCTTTTTTAACAGCAATTTTAAGATTTTCTTCAGCAATTTTAAGCTCCAAATCAGATCTCTTTGCAGTCTCTTTAGCTGCTGACTTGATTGACTCCTCTCTCTCTTTAAAGGATTTTGTTGTATCATCAGCAATAGCTTGATATTCTTCTTCCTTTTTCGCAGTTTTAGCAACTTCAATCTCCCATTGAGCAATTGAATTTGTTGCATTATCTATTGCAAGATAAAGCTCTTCAACTTTCTTTCTTACTTTTTCATTTCTATCAAGCCACCCTTCAAAAGGATTTTTTGTCTCCTCAATAGTTTTCTTGTTGTCATCAATAGTCTTGTTAAGTTCGTTGATTTCCTCTGTTAAACGTGCAACTTTTTCCTTTGTCTTGTCTGATTGTAAAGCATCAGGAAGCAGATCAGCAAAGAACAACTTAGCCTCTAAACCTTGTTTTTTAAGCTTTAGGAAAAAGTTCTCAAAAGTCGGAAGGATAACATTCTGAATATAATCCTTTGCAGCAAAAGCGAACTGTTTAACAGTTGTTTTTAATTGCTCTAAACCTACATTGAAAGTTCTTGCTTCATCTCTTGACTTCGTGAAAGCTCCAACAACAGTCCCCAGTAAAAAACCTGATAAACTACCAAATGACTTCTTTGCTCCTGAGTTTACCTTTTCATAATTACCAACAGATCTTTGAAATTGACCAACATCAGCATCAACGTCTTTTAGAGCCTTGTCAAGCTCTTGAATCTCTTTCTTTAACTCCTTTGCTCCTTGAGCGTTCTTTCCTTGCTCTAAGACTAAGTTTTTATATTTCTTTCTTAGCTCGTTAAGTCTTTTGGACTGCTTTTGATAAGTTGATAAAAGTCCAAGCTGCTCTTTTGCCTCTTCTTTTAAGACTTTGTTTCTCTCCTGGACTTGAACTCTTAATTTAGCCTGATTAATTGCCTCTTCTTTAGTCAGCATGATAAGCTTCTCCTTAAGCTTTGCCTCTTGCTTCTCTAAATCAGTCAGAGCTTTTGTTGCTTCCTCTAATTGCTTTACTTCATTAGTAAATTTTTCAACATCTTTAGCGTCTTTAAGTGGGGATTTTTTACCAACAGATTTTTGAAGCTCATCTCCAAGCTCTTTAACCTCTGCTTTTAAATCCTTAACAACCTTTAAAAACTCCCTTGTTTCTTCTAAAGGCTTATCAAAGAGTCCTTTCTCAACTATGTCATCAGTTCTTAACTTCTTAGCCATTTTTATTAACTTTTTTTGCTAAATTATTTATTCCCTTTATGTAAGAATAAAACCTTTTTATTGTCATTATTTTTGGATCAACTTCAAATCCCATCTCTTTTTCAATGATAAAGATCTGCTCATTCATGTCAGCTCTTGTGTTGTCTCCTTTTTGGATCGCTTCAAGCTCTTTCTTTGCTTCTCTTGCATAAACTCTTGCAATTGGCTCTCTGTTTCTCTCCCAATCGTATTCATTTAAAGCTATATCTCTTTTAAGCATTAATATATCCTTGTAATGATCAGAAACACCAAATACATCCAGGTAAGATCCGTTGACCTTGGTCCAAGCATCAGCAGCTTTTAACTTATGGTAAAAGAATTGCTTGTCGTAGTTCTTACCAATAGCCAAATATTTCAAATCAGATGTTTCTTCAATCTTCCAATAATTCCACATAGGAATGTTTTCAATTGAGTCGTAGAACTTAACTGGAAAAAGAAAGCTTTTAATCTTGTTAATTAGTTTTATCATTTTTCAAATAAATAGAAAACAATGTTTTTCTTTACTTCATCTATAAAGATACTCATATTCGCATCGTTTAAGCCAAGAATATCCTCTCCATACTCATCAAAAAGGTTTGTATCATCCTTTTGGCCATCAGCATCAATAAATATCTCCCCGTTTGAATAGAACACTTTAAACGAGCTGTAAAAATCTCCAGTATCTTTTAACGTGATTCTGTCAGTTGGAACTCCTTGAGCTTGCTTAATCATCACAGTTGTTGGAGCATAAGTTCCTAAACTCTTGCCCTCAGAATCCTCTCCTAAGTTGTAAAGCTGCTCTTGGTTAAGCTCAATAATAAGCTCTTGTATATCAGAATCAACAGAAAAATCAAGAGCTTTATTCACATCAAGCTTATCTTCCAATTCCTCCAGCTGTTGAATCAATACATCCATAAACACAAGATACAAAAAAAGGAGAACCTCATCAGCTCTCCCTTTACTATCAACACAAAAAAAACAATTATGAAAGGACTATCAATCCGTTTACTAATATAAACAATATCAACCCAAATAAAGCTGATCTTCTTTCAATTTTTGTCTTTCCAAGTACTTTTTTAAATCTCCTTTTTTTCATATGAATAAATATTAAACAATACATTATAACTAATGAAGCTAAATAAATAGTTCGCATTAAAACGCTCTTTAACAGTCAGCAAGTAGAATTAAAACTCTACTCGCCTTAGTGTTATGCAAAATATCACTTTGCACTTCTAATTTTCTCCAGCCTATTTTTATACATTATTAAAAACTGTTCTTCATTATATAGATTATCTTTTACGTTTTTCAGAACTTCTTTAGCAGTTTTAATATTCTCTTCACAGTTTTTAATATCTTCTATTAACTGTAATTCTTCAACACTTTGCATAACAATATGTATGTGATAATAAGGCTAATTAACTTTAGTTCTTTGGTTCAATGTACATGCATAGCCTTACTACATATACACAAACCGTTACTCCCCTTTTAGCCACTTATTAATGGTGCTGTCATGGTATCCAACAGCTTTAGCTAAGTTTATGCAAAGTTCAAAGAATTCGTTGATGTCTAAATCCTCTTTCTTTTCTTCGATCTCTATGCTGTGATATTGATCTTCAAATTTAATCTTTGTTGTTTTCATAGTTTTCTGTTTTATTTTCTGCTAAGTTAATCATTCTTTTGAAATATCAAAACATTATAACAAAAAAAAGGAGGCTATTAAACCTCCCCTTTCATTGTAAACAAAAACCAAACTATGAACGAGCCTGAGCTTTTCTTTTATACTTTTTACCTGTTAAGGCTTCCCAAGCAGGGATTAAAAGACTTTCAGGAACTCTGTCCTTGTAAAGTTCAGCAAAGGCTTTGCAAGACATGCCCTTGATCACTTTCTCATTGAAGTCAATATTCAATCCAACTACTTTCATTAAGGTATAGTAATTGCAGTTGCTGTAACATTAGCAAAATCAAATCCAGTCTTGCTTGGAGTTAATGCTAATACATCAGCAGAAGTGGCAGTTGGAATAACAAAGTCATAAACACCATCAGAGCTTTCAGTCACAGAAGTGATCACGATTGCTCCAGGAGTTGGAGATGTTTCAGCAAGAGCGAAATCTCCCACTAATAATCCTGATATTGCGCATCCATACTCATCAACTAAAGTAGCTGTGAAAGATGTTGTTGTGATTGCACTATAAGCAGCAGCAGTGTCAACCAAACCTCTTAAATCAGTTAAAGGATTGTAAGATGTTGGAGCTTTTAATGTTCTTAAATCTCCATCCTTAACAGTACCTAACCAATTGAATTGGATCTTTGATAACTGAATAGATGTTCCTTCAACGTGTGGCATTAAGTCAACATTGAATGATCCTTGAGATACTGGAATAGGATAAGCGTTTGTCGCATCGCTTGAATCGTATAAGAAGATAAAGTTTCCATCTTCATCAATTACGATATAACCATGCTCAACGTCTCTAAAAGCGTCAATTTTACCAGTATACTGATAACCAACTCTTTTCATGTTACCAACAAAAGACTTCACTCCTTTCTTGATGAACTCAACTGATTGATCAGAGAACTCTTGAGTCACTGCTTCAGCTCTTGTTTCTTCAACGTCAACCATTGTAGGCAACGGATAAAGTCTATTCTCTCTGATTGCTTCCTCGATAAGTAATTGCATTGCTGCTTTATCACTCAAAGTTGCTAAAGGAATTGAATTTTTTGTTCCATCTTTTTTATAGATGTTTAAAGCTAAAAGCATCTTAGCACCTTTAGCAATTGATGGGCAGTTTGGAGTACCTGAATTGTTCAAGGTAAAGTCACAAACGCATAGCTCATTAGCCATAATTTTAAAATTTTAAAAGTTTATATTCAAATATATTAAAAATCAACAACATTCATCGTTCAAAGCTCTTGAAATTGGTAAATCAATCCTCAAAGAAACTCCTGAAAGATTATCATTGAAAATAGTATCAGCAGATCCTTTGCCTGATCTGATCAATCGAACTCCCCACTTTGAGATTCGTTCTCTTGTTGCTGTTGCTGTTAGTTCTTCAATGTACTTGTATTGTCTACAAGCATCAACGAAGTTATAAGATAAATCTTCCATAACGTTTACAACATTGCTGTAAAAGTCATCAATAAGCCAATCCTCATAATTCGCAATATCCATGAAGTAAACCTCCAGGCTTTCAGTACTTTCAATTGTAGATGTTGGATCAAGTTCTTGAGTTGATGATCCGTTTTCAAAGATGATTATTGCTGGATATTTTGCGTTAGCATTATGTTCTTTGTCAATTTCGTTTGACATTTGGATAGGATTACCATAATAAACATAAGGAGCATCAGAAGTCCAGGTTGATCCTGATGGTAAAGCTGTAAAGTTTACAGTTATATCAGTGTCAGCTGTAAAGCTTACAACCTCATAAGACACACCTCCAACAGTCACAAAAGGATTCTCACAATCGCCAACAGTTAAGCCATCAGTTGAGTCAGTGTTGAATGTAGCTGTTCCATTGCCATTGTCAACAACAGAAGAAACAGAACCTGTTTTTCTGAATAGATCAACAACAGTGTTTATTATCTCTCTTAATTTCGTTCGTGTTGTTTTTGGAGTGCAAGCCATTAGTCTAAGGATTTACAGATAAGGTTTAAAAATTCAACAGTAATATTTTGTGTCCCTGAATCGTTCTCAATCCAAAGCTCAATATAATCATTCTCATCCATTTCAAATATAGTCTGAACATGAATGGCTTCAGCTTTTCCATTCCCTGAAGTAGTTGCATACATTTCTGAATCAGGAATAACAGCTCCATTTTTCGCAACGTATAAGCCAATTATTTGATTGTTCCCTGATGTATATGATGCTGTAGCTGATACTTGGAAGTTTCTCGTTAAACCTCCGGTATAAGTTAATCTATTATCTGAATGACTGAATTTCTGATTGATTATGTTAGCTGTTGACGCTCCCTCAATTTTAACAGCAACTCCTTGAGAAGTGATTGTTGTCGCTGTTGCATTGTTCAACATGTAATAGTTTCCAATTTCAGCAGTGTTTTTTACCCCTCTTGAGTTTTCAATTCTTGTCCTATTGTCACTTTCAGTTATACCTGAAAGATAAGTTGAACCTCCAGCAAAATTCACTGTATCAAAAATATACCCTTCTGTTGGAATCGTAGCTAAAACATCAGCATTTAAAGCAACAGTTGATCCAAAAGCAATAACTGAAGAATAAATCATTCTGAATCTCCTGGATATTGTCAAAGAAGAATCAAGTTTAAAGATATTTCCAACAGCTCCTGAACCCCTGAATAAGCTATTAGCCAAAGCGATTGTTCCATGAGACCCTGAAAAAGTCAATCCTTCAGAACCCAAGAAAGCTCCTTTATCGTAGATGAAATTATCTGCTGTTGATATTTCTCCAATGTTTGGAATATTAGTAAAATTAACCCCAGTCCAATCAAGAGCAACTGGAGCATTTGTTACTCCATTAATATCAAGACAAGTATCAACATCTCTGAAAGTTATATTTCTGATTGGAGTAGTCCATTCAGTAGTGAACAAAGCAACACCAGCTGTCAATCCAGTTGATGTTATTGAGCAGTTTTCAGATGATGAACCAATAATTGTTGTGTCTTGACTTCCAACAAGCCTATCTCCAGTAAGATCAACATCAGCAGTGAAATAATATGTTTTTTCAGCTTCTAAAGTTATAACACCACTAACAGCAGTTGGAAGATCAGATTTGGTTGAGATATATTCAAAGTTTGGAATTGTAACAGTTCCTCCATTTGTAGTGAACAACCCTGAAACAAGCTCAACAAGCTCTTCTCCACTTATAGCAGATAGATTTACAACGTCATTATAATCAACTGTTATTTCATTAACACCGTTAAGAACAACATTCTTTTGAGACACTTTCATAAAGTCTCCAACTGGCCTGATTACAACATCCTTAAAATTAAGAAAGTAAGGCTCTGCTTGTGTTGAATCATCAATTTCAAGAATTGAGTTTCCTCTTTTGTATATATTTACAGCCATACATTAAAACAATTCACAAATTAATCTTAATAAACTTTTTCCATCAGTAGCTCCAGAAGGAGTTACAACATCATTAAAGCTTATTTTTATCTCCTCAACACCTTCTTGAATTACTTTCTTTTGAGATATTCCAACGAAATCCCCAAAAGACCTTAAAACAATATCATCAAAGTTTAAAAATGTTGATTCTGTTTTTGTCGAATCTTCAATTTCAAGAATTGAGTTGCCATGTGAGTTAATTACTATTGCCATATATTAAAACATCCCTCTAAAAAACAATTTCTTCTTAGCCTTCCCTTTATACGTTGGATAAAGTTCAAATTTTACAGTTGAATCTGATGGAAAAACTGTTCCTGATGTTTCACTTATCTCAAAGCTTGTATCTGCTATAAGGTTAGAAACAACATAATCAGTACCATTAATAGCAATCGAATCTCCATCTTGAATGTATTTAGTAGTACTAACAGAAACCAAATAAACATTCCCAGTCTGATCAACAATGCTCGAAGGAATATATTCTTTATCATTATAATCACAAATAAACCTTTGAGCCGCATCATACAAATCAACGCCCAATCTTTGTCTATCTTCAGCTGTTTCATTTACCTTAGTTATTGAAGTGTTAAAAGCGTTCCTTGAACTCCCTTCAACCTCTCCGATAATCGTATTTTGATAAACTTGTTCAGGTAGATATTCAGCATAAATGAACAGCCTCAACATTCTCTTTATTCCAGTGTAATCAATCGTATATCTTGAGTCCATTGGATTAGTATATTCTAAGCCGTTTAACAGCTCTTTGAATCTGTCTCGACTTCCTGCATCGTTTCCAAAAGAATCAGCTTTAAAAGTGATGTAAAGCGTGTCTCCAAGTAAGTATTTAAGAACATCCTCTTCAACTCTATCAACATAAGCTTGAAGATCAGCAACAGTGAACTTGTTTTTCGAGATGTTAACCTCTCCTGTGAAATCTGATGTCAATGTTATGCTCATTATTCAGCCTTTTTTGCTCTTGGTTTTCTTTTTGGTTTAGCTTCTTCTTTGTACTCTTCTGCGATACCTTTTTTGATCAAAGTATCTGCAACTCTTAAAGCAAAGCTTCTTACATCTCCATCCTTGATCTTGTCAGTTGGAATCGCATCAGCTTTTAAAATTTTAACTTGTTTCTTCATAAGAATAGTCTTTTACCACAAAAACCCCCCGACCAATGGAAGGGAGGCTCTGTGTAGTTAAACTATATTAAGCAGTCTCTAAAGCAGCAGCATCAGTTGATAATGTACCAGTAACGAATGACGTTCTGTCATTGTTCTTAACATAAACAACACCTCTCCACTCAGCTCTAATTGTTTTGTAGTTCTTAACAAAGTTATCAGCATTGTATCCAATCTCAATTGAAACACCTTGCTTTTGTAACATGAAAGCCTTTGTGAAATCTCCGATTAAATACTCATCTTGAGTCACTAATGTAGTTGGGATAATTGGAATACCATCAAGGCTTAATTGACCTGCAACCATAGCTAATCTCTCAACATATCTCTTATCAGTTGAAGATACTTTCTCCATTTTAAGAGCAGTAACGTCAGAAGGATTTAAGAAGATAGCGTTTGGCATTCCTTGTTCAGCTAAAGCAATTTGGTTAGCAGCAACAGTCAATACATCAACAGTGTTAGCGTTATCAATTGATAAAGCGAATGCACCAGCAGCAAAAGCAGTTGCAACAGTTTTCACACCATTTAATTGAGGAGAAACCCCTGAACCACTATAAGAACCAAGTTCAACAGCTTTTAAAAGCTCTCTTGTTAATTCGTCATTGATAGCAGATTGGATGAACTCAACGTCATCAAGCATCTCATCAGTTACTGTAATGTAAGCAGTTGTTTTCTCAACCTTTTGAGATCCAACTAATAAATCAAAGTCAATTTGATTCTTAGCAGCACCCTCAGCAGTTTGACCAGCAGAACCATCTCTGTTTGCTTGATATACCCACTCAACTAAGTTTGAAGAAATAGAACCTCTCTGAAGAACATCCAAGAATCTTACTTGTCTTGATGCAACTTCGTTTAATCCTGGTAATCTGAAAGCTTGAGGAACTGCTCCTGTAACGTTTCCTGAGATAGACATATCTCCAGCAACTTTCAACTCAAGTTTTACATTGTCATTTGCAGATGAAGAGTTCTTTAACTTAGTTAAATCCTCTTTTCTGTCAGATAACATCTCCAATAAAGACTTCTCATCATTTGATTTGTTAGCCTTATGACCTTTAGTCATTGCAACTCCCATCTCAACAAGCTTCTCATTGATAGACTTGAACTGAGCGTCTCTTGCAGCCTCCAAATCAGACTTTAAAGAATCAATATCTTCTTTGCTTGCTTTAGCCTCAACAGCTTTTGCAATAGCTTCGTTTTGCTCTTTGTTGTACTCGTTGTACAATCCTGCCTGAGCTTCAGCATCTTT
>Ga0208899_1003046_pt1 | contig 10921 bp, 7 predicted proteins | sample VirMetDEL_Nov_24_FD_184518 | JGI IMG/M metagenome (GOLD analysis project Ga0208899, IMG submission 184518) | Aqueous microbial communities from the Delaware River and Bay under freshwater to marine salinity gradient to study organic matter... | ecosystem: Environmental > Aquatic > Marine >...
TACAAAAGTTTCAATCTTAAGACACGCAATTTCATTTGATGAAGAACTTTTATTATTCTCTGACCAAACACAATTTATTTTAACTGGTGGAGCAACATTAACATCAGCAAATATTAGTATTGATGTGACTACAGAATTTGAAGCAGATAAAAATGTAAAACCTGTAGGAGCAGGAAGTAATGTTTATTTTGCTTTTGGTAAAGGAAACTTCACAGGCTTTAGAGAATTTTTTATTGCATCTGATACTGACACAAAACAAGCAGATGATATTACAGGTAATGTACCTAAATTTATTCCAAAGAATGTATTTAAGATTAGTAGTGCAACTACAGAAAATATTTTTGTAGCTTTGTCTTCTGATGAACAAAATGCTTTATATGTTTATCAATACTATGTTTCACAAAATAGAAGATTACAAAGTGCTTGGAGTAAATGGACTTTTGGTTCTTCTTCAAATGATACTATATTAAACGTAGATTTTATTGAGAATACTCTTTACCTAGTTATAGAAAGAAGTGATGGTGTATTTTTAGAAACGCTAGATGTTTCGCCTGCACTAACTGATACAGGAGAAACTTATTTATCTCATTTAGATAGAAAATTAGACAACACACAGATTACAGAAGTTTATGATGCAGGTACTAATCAAACTACAATAACGTTACCTTACGAAATTCAAAACACTATGAAAGTAGTGGGAAGAAGTGGAGCAAGTAATAAAGCAGGACAAGCAATCACTACAGTATCACAATCAGGAACAGATATAGTTGTTACTGGAGATATTACTGCTCAAAATTATTTCGTTGGAGAACAATATGAATTTAAGTTTGTATTCTCACAACAATTTATTCAAACAGCAGATACACAAGGTTCAAGAATTTCAGTTAAAGAAGGAAGACTACAAATTAGAAACTGGGCAGTATCTTTTAATGATACTGGTTATTTTACTACTGAAGTTAAACCTGTAGGTAGAGACCTGTCTACCACAACATACACAGGAACAATTACAGGTTCAGGAATACTTGGTACAGTTAATTTAGAAGATGGTGATTACACCTTTGCTGTTCAATCTGAAAATGACAAACTAACAGTTACAATCAAAAACGACAGTCATTTGCCAAGTAATTTTATCAATGCCAGTTGGCAAGGATATTATGTTACAGCATCACAAAGAGTTTAATGGTTTTAGGTTATCTAAAATTTCTGATGTAGAATTTTTAGCACCTAGATTACGATATGAAGATAAAAGAGAAATCCTTAGTTCTTCAGGAAGAAGTCCTTATCAGGCACTTCTAACAGGATTTTTCCAATCGGACTTTTGTTTTACAATTGTAAATACAGAAGATGTTCCAGTTGGAATGTATGGTGTCGGTGGAGATGGTGTCATTTGGCTACTAGCTTCAGATGACATAAAGAAAATTAAAATATCTTTCTTACGAGAAAGTAGACAAGTCGTAAATTTCTTAAATTCAAAATATAGAAAGTTATGGAACTACGTAGACTGTAGAAACGAATTACACATTCGTTGGTTGAAGTGGTGTGGGTTTATTTTCATAAGAAAAGTCAATCACGGAGTAGAGAACCTACCTTTTTACGAATTTATTAAAATATGTGCGAACCAATAACAGCATCACAAGCGTTACTAGCAGTAAGTGCAGTAAGTGCAGGTCTACAATACCAACAAGGTAAGCAACAACAGAAAGCACAATACGAAGCACAGAAAAGAACAAATGAAATTGCAAAAGCTAATGCGTTACAAAGATATGCTTCTGAACAACTTAAAATTAGACAACAAGTTAAATTAGCAAAAGCAAAAGGTTTTGAAGCTTCACAAAAAGCTAGAGCAACTAGAGCAAAATTTATTACTTCAGCAGGAGAGAGCGGAGTAGCTATAGGTGGTTCTATTGAAGGACTATTAGCTGATTACTACAGAACTGAAGGTAATTACTTAAATTCAGTAGCTAATAATTTAGCAATTAATATTTCACAGTTTGAAAGAAATATGGAAGCTATTCAGTTTGGACAAGAAGCACAGTCTGTCTATGTTCAACCACCAAACCCAGAACTTCTATTTGCTTCTTCAGCACTTAATGTTGCTAACACTTATTACAGTTTAGAGTTTATGAAACAGCAAAATGGTCTTCAAACAACTACAGATAAAAACAATCAAAAGAAATCAGTTAGTGGAGTTTGGTTATAATGGCTAAAAGAGAAACACCTATACTAGGCTTATCTAATGAATTACCTGATGTAGTTTCACAAGATTTTAACCTTTACTATAAACCACAAGCTGAACCTGAAGTAGCAGGAGCAAAAGAGTTGTTTGCTTCTTTAGATAACTTTGTAAATGATGCAGGTAAGAAATTAGTTATTGGTAGTGAGTTAAAACAAAAAAAGGAAAACGCAGGTAAAGCTTTACAAGATTATAATTCAAACAAACTTAACTTTAGAGATGCAGTTAAGAATGGATTAATAGATAAAACTGCAAATCCTTATTATATTGAAAAATATAAAGAACTTACTCTTAATGATTATGCTAATAGATTTATAGATAAATTAGGTAAAAATTATCAGGAGAAAGGTGTTGAAAATGACACTAGAGATGGTGCTTTTGGTCAGTTTTATAAATCAGAATTAGACAGTTTTATTAAAGAAAATAATTTAGGTTTCTTTAATCCTATAGAATTAGAAAAAGGTTTCTTTAAAGATACATCATCTTACAGAGCAATTTTAGAAAATAATCACAGACAGAAACAATTAAAAATATTTGAAGATAAATTTAATGAAAAAGTATCAGATAGAATATTTGGTATCTTTGAAAAATTTAAAGATTTTAAAAGTTCAGATTTAGGAGAGTTTAGTGACGGTAAATCTAAATTTGAATTTTTAGGAGATAAAATACAAAAAGAGATTGAAGACCTTGTTGGGGTTGGAGAAGAAAATGTTACTGACAGAGTTTTAGAAGGTTTAGAAAAATATGTAACTACAACAAGAGATTACAAATATGCAAAAGAGATAATTGCTAATTTACCAGAATTTATAAAAGGTGGTACAGGTTCATTTGCAGAGATTGGTAAGGTTAAAAGAAAACAAGAAGAATTATTAACTTTATTAATTAAGAACCAAGAAGACAAAGAAAGTGCAGATAACAATTTAGAGAAAACTATAAATCAAAAAGTTTTTAACAAAACATATCAATTTTTAGAAGGTAAAGAAGATGATGAAAATTTTAACATTATTGATTACCGAAACAGTTCCGACAGAACAACAGTAGAGATAAAAGCAATAGATACTTACATTAAAGACCAACAGTTTGATGGTGGTAACTCTGACAATAATATTATTATGCAACAGATTGGTGAATTAATTGATAATGGTGAATATGAAAAAGCTGAAGAATTAGCACGTTCACAAATGAGAGCGGGAAATATAAGAAAGTCTACTTATACTTCTTTAATAAATTCAGACATACCTAACGCTAGGTCATTTAAAAACAAACCAGTCTTTAGTAACCCAGAGTTTCAAGCAATGATAAATGGTTTGAATGGAATTTTATCTAGTCAAGCTAAAGCAGGAGATAAACTTCAAGCGTCACAAGCAAAGACCTACATCAATACTAGAATGTTAAGATGGTACAAATCTAATCGTAATCAAAAGAAATACATCACTGACGATGGTTCTTTTAATGAAGATTTATTTGAAACAGATTTTATTAATCAATTTAGAAATATCATTGAAGTAATGAAGACAGCTAAATCAACGAAAGGTGATGCTCTGTTTCCTGCATTAGAATTTAATGAAAGTCAGTCTAATAGACAATTATTCAACTCACTAGACAAACAATTATTAGGACAATAATAAATGGCAATATTTAGAAAAGCACCTAACGGTGAATTATTAAAGTTTCCTGACGGAACAACTGAAGAAGAAATATCAAAACAATTAGAACAAGTTCAACAAGCTGAAAAAGTAGAAAATCCTGAAGGACTTCTAAATGATGTTCCTGATGCTTTAAAAAAGAACTGGTTATATGATACTGCTGTTGTTGCACCGTATGAAGCTTCAAGAAAAGCAATAAATAGTACAGTAGGTTTAGTTGAACAATTAAGTGACACTTTAGGAGAAAAGACTACGTTCGGTGGCTTTCGTTATGGTTCAGATGCTAACAATAACTTAATTGAATACGTACCTTACGATAGAGCGATAAAAGAATTAAATGAAAGTGGGAAGAAAACCTATGGAATATTATCTCCACTTACAGGTGCTATAGGTGTTAAAGATGCTTATAACATTCAAGGTTTCTTCTATGACCCAACAAATCCTGACAATGATAACCACACAACTTCATTAAGTGGTAACCTTGTTGAAGGTATTGGTCAGTTTATAATTGGATTTAAAGGTGTAGATAAATTATTTAAAGCAGGAAAGATTGCACCTGCAACTACAAAGATTGGAAGTTTCGGACAAGCTTCAGTGAAAGGTGCTGTTGCAGACTTTACTGTCTTTGATGAAAATTCAGGAAGACTTACAGATTTATTAGCAGAGTATGCACCTGAAACAGTTGATAATTATTTAGATTATTTACAGTCAGATGAAAATGATAGTTTTTATGAAGCAAGATTTAAAAATGCTTTAGAAGGTTTAGCTTTAGGTGGAATAACAGAAGCTATATTCAGAGGAACACGTTTTGTAAAAAATATTAGAAACGAAAGTAAAAATGCAAAACAAATAAAAGAAGATAAAGAATATTTAGAAAAGACTAATGAAGTCTTTGATACTATTAAAGATAAGTTAGACGAAGCTACATCAATTAGCGATAAGATGAAAATTCTTAATGATGCTCTTGATGCAGGTGAACCACTTAAATTTAAAACTCAAAAGAAGATTACTGAAAGCCAACAAATCGTAATCTTAAATAATGTCGTTAAAAAGAATTTAAAATCAAACTTTGAGAAATGGCAAAAAGGTGAAATTAATGCTGATGAAGCTTTTAATATTCCTGAAGGATTTATTAACCTTGAAACATTTAAACCAAAGTTAAATAAAAAGACTGGTCAATTAGAAGGTGGATTATCTTTTGAAGGTCTTAAAACTTTTAAATCTTTTTATGATGCAGTTTCTAAAGTTAATAAAGGATTAAATAAAAGAGTTACTGATGAAGCAGTAAGACGTAAAGCTGTAAATGATTATGGTGGAGACGTTAATAAAGTATTTCAAGATTTCTCAAAATTTGCTGACAATGTTCAAAACACTGAAAGCTTAATATTTGCACACGAAGTAGCTTACACTTCTTTGTTAAACGCCTTTCCTAAATTTGTAAGACAATACAAGTCAGGTGGCAGAACTAAAGAAGATATGCAGATGTTTATGTTTATGTTGGAAAATATGACCGTAAACAGCAAAAGAGTTAGAAGTGCCACAGGTAGAAACTTAAGAGTTTACCAATTAACAAAAGATGAATTTGCAAAAGGAAAAGAAATTGAACAAGAGTTTCTAAATTCTAAAAATGCTTATTTAAACTTTGGTGGTGGTGAAAAAGCTTTTGATGATTTTCTAGACAGAATGGCTCGTGCAGATAGCCCAACAGTTACAAGACAAGTTTTAAACTTTGCATTAAAAAATAAAGCTTGGAATGTTGCCAACGAAGTATGGATTAATGCACTTTTATCTTCACCTAAAACACAATTAGTAAACGCATTATCAAATGGTGTTGTAGGATTATTAAGACCTTTAGAAGATGCTATTGGTAACAAAGCTTCAGAATTAATTTCAAAAGGCGATGTAGAAAAAGCAAAAGTTTATAAGAGAAACTTTGAAGAAAGCATAGATAGATATGCAGGAATGGTAGAGTACTTAGGTACTGCTGTTAAATATACTAAAGTTGCTTTTAAAAATGGAGAATTAGTTCTTCAATCAAAAGACGCAGGAGCATCTAAATTAGATACAGCTACCGATAAAGCTATTAAGAATAAGTTTTTAGGTGGTGCTGTAAGATTACCTTCAAGATTTCTAAACGCAGGTGATGAGTTCTTTAAACAAATTAACTATAGGTCTAAATTAAAATCACAAGCTATTAGAGAAGCAAAATTAGCAAACCTTAAAAATAAAAAAGATATTCAAGAATTTGTAGATGAGTACATCAAACAAGGTTATGACGAAACAGGTTTAAGAGGAACTAACGAAGAAGCATTAAGATATGCTGAAGAAAATACTTTTACTAATGAGTTAGTAGGATTTACAGATAGATTTTCTGATTTAGTAAATTCTTATCCAGTATTAAAACAATTCTTTCCATTCGTTAAAACACCAACCAATATTGCAAAAGCTGTAGCAGACAGAACACCTTTGGCATTATTTTATAGAGGTGCTGATATATTTGGAAGGTCAGGTGACCCAGTTGCGATTGCAAAAGCTAGAGGTCAATTAGCAGTCGGAAGTATTCTTTTAGGTACAGCTTATACATTTGCTAAAATGGGAATGATTTCAGGTCAGACTGGATATTCGGGTGATAAGCCTTTAAATAAATTTAAAGATGCAGAACTTCTTAGACTTAAGAAATCAGGATTAGGATTTAGACCTTATTCAATCAAATTATCAAATGGTGTTCAGATACCTTTTGGACAACTAGACCCAATAGGTGCTTTATTCGGCATAATGGCAGATTTCGTTCAACTTCAAGAACAAATGACTGAAGCTGAAATAGAAAGATTTGGTGCTGATATGAATTTAGTGATGTTGAATAATGGGGGTAAAAATCCATTAGATTTTGGTCAAAAAGCACAAATATTTTTAGGTGCAGGTGCAAACGCAGTTAGAAGAAATATATTTAGTAAAACTTATTTAAGAGCATTAACAGACATTACTGATGCTATGATGAGTGAAGACGAAAGAACTTTACAAAGATGGTGGTCAGGAAAAGTAGGAAGTTTTGTTCCTAACATTTTAAGAAAATTTGTTAATGACCCATACTACAGAGATGCAACAACTGTATTAGAAGAAGTAAGAAATAGAACTGGTTTTGGACAACCTTCATCACCTAGATACAACGCTATTGGTGAAGCACACAAAGACAGTGATGGTTTTGTTAAAAGATTTTTCAAAAATGCAATTAATCCTTTAGGAACAACTAAAATTAAAAAAGATATTGTTGCAGAAGAAATTATAAGATTAGGAGTAGGTTTAACTAATATTCCTAAATACAATAATCTTGTTGAATATCCTCAATTCAAAAAAGGTAATATGTCAGCTTATGACAGGATTAATCAAATTCAATCTACAATTAAAATAAACGGAAAGACTTTAAGAGAAGCTTTAGAAAATGAGATTGGAAAAGAAAGTTATAAAAGATTAGGTGAACCCATCACAATTGGTAAAGGAATGACTGATGAAGGTGGCAAGGTTCAAAGATTAAAATTTATTCACGAAATGTATAAACAAAAAGCCTTTAGAGAATTTGAAGGTGAAAAGAAAGATTACAAGTCTACTAAAAATGAAAAGCTTTCTTTAAAAGATGCAGAAAAAGTTAATGAAAAAAATAACACTACAATTAGCAGACCTAGAAGACCTGATACTAAATTAAAGTTACAACCACTCTACAACTTCGGAAATTAATATATGCCAACATACTACGCTCAAGTCTCCTACACAGGAGATGGGTCTACTACCCAATATGCTATTACTTTTGATTACATAGACAGTACTCACGTAAAAGCTTATTTAGATGGTATAGCAACTTCAGCATTTACAGTTTCTTCATCTACATTAACTTTTACAACTGCACCTGCAAATGGTGTCACTGTTAGAATTGAAAGAGAAACACCTATTGATGCACGATTAACTGATTTTACAGATGGCTCTGTCTTAACGGAAGCTGACTTAGACCAATCAGCTAATCAAAACTTTTATGTTGCTCAAGAAATTACAGATGACCAAGAGAATAATTTACAGTTAGATACTGATGATAAGTATGATGCAGGTAACAAAGTAATTAAAAATGTAGCTGACCCAGTAAATAATACTGATGCTGTAAACAAACAATTTATATCAACAAATTTACCAAACATTACTACAGTAGCAGGAATAGCATCTGACGTTACAGACGTAGCTAATATTGCTAGTGATGTAACTGCTGTTGCAAATGATGCTACAGACATTGGTGTCGTATCTTCAAATATTTCTTCAGTTACAACAGTAGCAACAAACATTAATGATGTTATTGCAGTAGCTAATGATTTAGCGGAAGCAGTTTCAGAAGTAGAAACTGTTGCAAATGATTTAAACGAAGCAACTTCAGAGATTGATACCGTTGCAACCAATATTACAAATGTAAATTTAGTTGGAGACGATATTGCTAACGTCAATACAGTTGCAGGTGATATTTCAAATATAAATTCTGTAGCAGGTAATTCTACAAACATTAATGCAGTTGCTTCTAATGAAACAAACATCAATGCTGTAAATACAAATTCAACAAATATAAATACAGTTGCAGGTGCAATCTCAAATGTTAATGCAGTTGGAACAGATATTGCCAACGTAAATTCAGTAGCTTCAAATTTATCAGGAGTTAATAGTTTTGCAGAAAGATATAGAATTTCAGCTACAGCACCAACAACATCATTAGACGTTGGTGATTTATACTTTGACACAACTGATGGAGTAATGAAAGTTTACTCATCAGGTGGGTGGATAAACGCAGGTTCGGCAGTAAATGGTACTGCAAATAGGTTTAAGTACACAGCTACAGCATCACAAACAACATTTACTGGTGCAGACGATAGCGGAAACACACTTGCTTATGATGCAGGTTATTTAGATGTATATTTAAACGGAGTTAAAATTGTAAATGGTTCTGACTTTACAGCAACCAATGGAAGTTCAATAGTATTAACTACTGGTGCAAGTGCTTCAGATATTCTTGAAGTGATTGCTTATGGAACTTTTGAATTATCTAACTTCAGTATTACTGATGCAAATGATGTTCCTGCATTAGGTTCAGCAGGTCAAGCACTTGTTGTTAATTCAGCAGGTACTTCTTTAGAATTTGCAAATGCTTCTTCAGCAGAAGTTTATGGATTTCACAAAGATAGTAATGGAGACTTAATAGTCACTACTACTAATCAAGGTGATGACGACATTTCTCAAAGTGATTACGCCAACTTTGATGATGTTTTATTTAGTGCGAGTGGGTTTACCTTCTCAATCTCAAATGGCGAACTAATAGCTACAATCTAATAAGGAGAAAAATAAATGGCTACAATTAACTTAGGCAGTATTAAGTTCAAATGGCAAGGAGCTTATAATGCAGGAACAGCTTATACAGTAGATGACGTTGTATCTTACAATGGTTCGTCATACATTTGTATTCTAGCTAGTACAGGTAACTTGCCAACCAATGCTACTTACTGGGAACAGATGTCTCAAAAAGGTACTGATGCAGATTTATTGTCTGTAGCAGGAACACAATCAGGCGACTTATATTTTAATAATTCTGGTACGATTGATAGACTTGCAATCGGTTCAGCAGGACAAGCACTTAAAGTAAATTCTGGTGCAAATGGTTTTGAATTTGGAACAGCAGGTGGTATTTTACAAGTTAAACAAAAAAGAAGTGGTGCAACAGCAGTAGGAAGCACAGAAATTGATAATAATAATTTCACTAGTGGTCTTAATGTTTTGGAAGTTGCAATAACACCTTCTTCAGCTTCTAGTTATCTTTGGGTGACAGGAATGTTACACATACACCACGTATCAGATTATGAAGGTTATTGGTGGCTAACATATCACGTAGCAGGTGGTTCAGAAAAAATGATTGCAGGTAATGCAAACACATCAAAACGAAGAACAGGTAGAGTATCTGGAGGTTCTCAAGCAGGTGGTAATATGACTGGTTCACATGCGTTAGACATAATGTTTGCACCTAATACTACAAGTGAGGTCACTATAAGATGTAGAATAGCAACATCACTTGCTTCTACCCCAACGTATTTTAATAGAGACGTAAACAATACTACAAATGATGATGATGGTGGTAATACACTTTCAACATTAACAGTTAGTGAAGTAGCAGGTGGTATCTCACCAAATATTTCAGACGACACAGTATATGAAGGAGTTTAATAATTATGAATAGAAAACAAATATTAAATAACACAACTTACTTAAAATTATTTTTTGAGGATTATTTAAAAAACTCGGATAACACTTCTAGGTCAATAGATATTTATGATGGAGAAATTGTTAAATGGGAAAATGCTGATGTTGAAAAACCAACAGACGCACAAATAGAAGCTTGGAAAGATACAGTACAAACAAGATATACTAACTCAAATGTTCAAGGTGACAGAAGAATAGCATATCCTCAACTTGGTGAAAGTTTAGACAAACTTTGGCACGATATTGATAATGGTACTTTAGATAAAACAGGTGAGTTCTATACAGCAATGAAAGCTGTAAAAGACAACAATCCTAAATCTTAAAATCGTAGGAGAAACTTAATATGACAAAAGCTAGAGATATATCTAGTCTTATCGGTTCTAGTGGACAGATAGATAATAATAAAATCACACTAGATGCTAATGAGATACCTGCTTTAGATACAGCTAAAATTACAACAGGTACTTTTGCTGATGCTAGAATAAGTCAATCTAGTGTTTCACAACACGCACAATCATTTGACGATAACAAAATTGTTAATGATATTTCTACACTTGCTTTAAGACAAGCTAGTGATGCAAATAGAAGTGCTTACAATACCAACTCACAATCAGTTGATGTATTCCAAGATGATACTGGGATTGATACGACTACTAATGCTTCAAGAACAAGTGATGAATATGTTGCAACTATCTACCAAGCAGTTGGACAATTTACAAATGACAGTAATACAGTTTTATTATTACATGGCGATAATAACTTAACT